>Ga0209023_10000537_pt1 | contig 57219 bp, 51 predicted proteins | sample LakOneMetagenome_FD_187468 | JGI IMG/M metagenome (GOLD analysis project Ga0209023, IMG submission 187468) | Freshwater and sediment microbial communities from Lake Erie, Canada (SPAdes) (version 2) | ecosystem: Environmental > Aquatic > Freshwater > Lentic | place: Lake Erie, Canada... | reverse complement strand
TTATATTAAAGAGCCGGCTCATGATTTTGAGCCGGCTCTTTTTTGTGTAGCCATTAAATGACTTATACTTTATTATTTCAATAATTATGTTTAATTTGCCAGATAAATGTATCCTATGAAGAAATTTGTATCCGGATTGATCGCGTTATTTTGCGTACTGTCTCCAGCATTAATAAAAGCTCAGACCTTTACTACAATTACTGATACTGTCAGGTTCACCATTGTTACGGGAGTTGAACAGGTACATAACGATATTACTATACCCGGCGCCAGTCCCCTTACTGTGAGCTGGCATGTAGCATCTACGAACTTTCCTTCTGATTGGCTTTCAAGCTCAGCACTAGGTATTTGTGATGGCAATACCTGCAGGAATAATACAGGAGATGTGCTCCTTTGGAATCGTGCAGCATCTGTTCCAGGCAGTACATTCAATTGTACCTATCCTTCCGGGCCGGGGGGTACATTTGAGTATTCGCCTAACCTGACCAGCACGACCACCAACGGATGTTACTACCTCACTGTGTACATGACCGACGGTTTGCCGTTAGGCACTTCGAAACAACTCACATTCATCATCTGCAAGGGCACCTTAAATTCACCTTCGCTGAGCAGCCTGAATAATAAAGACGAGGCAACTCTATACCCTAACCCTGCAAACAGCGAAGTAAACGTGGTTTATGACGCTGATGCAGACGTGAAGAGCGTTGCGATATACAACATCATCGGTAAGATGATGAACGTGTACAAAGTAGCAGGAAACAGCGCAAACCTGAATATTGAAAATGTACCTTCCGGTATCTACTTCCTGAAATTGTATAATTCTAAAGGCAATGTTGTAGTTACCCGTAAGTTTACCAAACAATAATTTTCTTAAGTTTTTAAAAAAGTAGAGGAGCCTGATGGGCTCCTTTACTTTTTTATAGCAGTCCTGTTAATGAATTTGTTTTGATAAGGCTTAACTTTATAAAAAAAACATGATACCGCAGTGGCAGACCGGCATAGTAAAAAGTATAGTACAGGCAACGCCACACACGCGCCGGTATTTTATAGAGCTGCCAGAAACACCCTCGTTCACTTTTGCCCCAGGGCAGTTCATGACACTGGACCTGCCCATACATGAACAGCGCAACAAGCGGTGGCGCAGTTACAGCATTGCCTCTACCCCGGATAATACCAACATAATAGAACTGGCAATCGTGCATGTAAAAGAAGGCGAGGGCGGGTCTGATTATATTTTCAAGAACATAACGCAAGGCAGCCAATTGACCATGCGGGGACCACAGGGAGTATTTGTATTGCCGCCACTGGATAAAGAACTGTACATGATATGCACAGGAACGGGTATAGCACCGTTCAGAAGTATGCTGCACTATATACATAATAACAACCTGCCCCATAAACCAATCAAGCTGATATTCGGCACACGAAGGCAGGAAGACCTCCTGTATGCAGATGAGATGCGGGAACTGGAAAAACTGATACCGAACTTCAGTTATCACCCTGTGCTATCACGAGAAACATGGGCAGGCGATACCGGGTATGTACATGCTGTGTATGAAAAACTATGCGCAGATAGAGGACCTGCCAATTTTATGCTATGCGGCTGGCGTGAAATGATAGATGAGGCAAAGGCCCGGCTGCACGATATGGGCTATGACCGACATGATGTGCATGTAGAGATATACGGTTAGCTTAAGTAAAAGGGTAAAAGTTAACACCTAAATCTGATCTTAGATGACCGACCACCATACGTTTTTTGCTGCCCATTTGCCCCAGTCTTTCAAGCTGCTTTTTATTGTTTCGTAAAGCGCTTTTTCCGTGACTACTTTACCTTTTTCGGGTATTTTAAAGTCGGCATCTGTCGGCGCGATCAGTTCTATTTTAGTAGCCGTCCACGTGGTATGCAGGCGAGGTATAGCCAGCTCCATAATGATACCGGGCAAGCTGCCGAACATTTCTGGACCTGCAGGAGCAGGGATGTCTTCTGCATAAAAGGCAACAACGTACACCGAATCGCAAATAACACCCACCGCTTTCCGGCATTTATAATTGGCAATGGTACGGATCTCGTCTTTTAATTTCCACGCAATTTTGCGCATGGTATCCTGCACCATAAATTTTTGCTCGAATACATTTTTGACTGCCTTTACTTTTTCCGTTTTAAAGTCAGTCAATACAATATTGTCGGCTGCAGGATCACTGCCCCAGAACGACTTGACCGGATTCTCTACCTCGCGGCCCGGCTTGTATATAGCGCGGGTGGTATCGAATATGAGGTCGAAGTATGTGGTAGTGAATTTAGGTATACGGGACTTCATCTCTTCATACCACGTGTTATTCTCTTCGTCGATGTTGTCTTTCATCTGCGCAAGCACATTGGTCTTTCTTTCATACTCTATCTTTCCGCTGAGTGTGTACTGAGCGCTTGCAGCACATGTGAGCAAAAGAAGCAGCGATATGGTTGATAAAAAGCGTTTCATGAGCTGGTTATTTAGTTTCAGCAGCGGCAGCCACAGGTGAATGTGTGATGTTCCATACAAGGCTTAGCAGTGCATAACGGCGTATCGTATTATAACTGTCCTGTGAAATAGTATTGCCCTGCGCGGTACGTTTGTACCCCCTGTTCTGATTCAGTATATCATATACGGCAGCCTTTACAGTCAGCTCTCCTTTCTTCAGGAATTTTTTGGCTACATAAGCATTCCAAGTAGTTACCTGATTATTGTCTGTGAATATCGGGGTCTTCTGCCTGATCATCACATCAATCGAAGAATTGATCTCAAATTTTTTCGGAAGCTGAACATTGCCCTGAAAGGAACTGTTAGTAACGAAATAGCTGGTTGCAATGGTGTTGATGGTAGATGTGTTATTGTTGTACGTAATGTCGGGATAGAAGCTAAAGCTGTACTTATCTTCCTTATCAAAGCTGAAGCCAGGAGTAAAAGTATAGCTGGCATTGTTGCTTGTATTCTTTTTGTAATTGACAAAATTGTTGATGTGGTTGACAGAGGAGTTCACAGAAAGGTTTACATCCAGATTGATCTTTGTGATCTTAAAGCCATACCCTGCATAGCCGTTGCCTGAATAGTTTCCGTCTACATTTATGTATTGAGTAGTATATACCGCTCCATTAGTAACCTGTGAAGTGCTAATAGCATCGGCTGTGTTGGTGAAGGAAAGGTGGCCATACAGGTAACGATGCGAGAGTACCTTATAATCGTTAAAGCGCAGAGAGAACCGATTTGTAAACTCCTGCTTCAAGCCAGGATTACCAATGGAAATATTTAACGGATCCGTATTCTGGTTCAGCGGCTGTATCTGGTTGATGGTAGGCTGATTGGTATTTCCCTGGTATGTGAAGGATAGGCTGGATTGCTTTGCCATCTTGTATGTGAAGTTGGCTTTTGGAAACAGGTTGATATAACTGTATGTATGCGAGGTATCGCCATGAAGTATGTCTGTTTGCAGATAATCGGTATTGGTAACATCGCTGCCAAAGGCGAAATTGATCTTCTTATGTGCATATTTAAAACTGGCACCACCGCTGTTAGAGAGGATATTGTACCCGTAGTTACTGCTTACGCTATCCTTAAACACAGTGTAAGCGTTTGTGATTGGTGATTTGTCGTACGAAGAATATAATGAAGTGCTGTTATTGACGGTAAGACCATAGTCGAACTCCAGGTTTGTTTTTTTGGAAAGTGGTTCGGTGTAGGTAGCTTTTGCTGCGTAGGATTGAGTATTTGTATTGTTTATTTTCTTCTGATCTATGCGTTGTGAGTCTGCAGGGATGCCATCGCCGGTAACAGAGTTAAGAAAACCGTCGCCCTTTGAATCCTTGTAGTTTTGTTTCATATCCAAAGAAAAGGTGCGACCCTTTTTCTTAAACTTCTTCAGCAGCAACAGGTCAGAATTGATGAACTGCGAATTGGTGTTGCCGGTGAGGTAGCGGTTGTTGATAGTGGCCGGGCCATCAGAATTAGTCCTGTTCAGTGTTTCTGTATGAAAATTCGTAGCGGTCTCTGTTTTCTTTATGCCGGCGTTCGTAGTAAAGCGTATTGTAGTAAGTGTGTCTATCTTCCACTCGTATGAGCCATCAACACTCTGGCGCTCCGTTCTGCTGAACTGATTCTTACGTTCGGTGTTCACCCTTGTAGTATCGCCGGAGAGGGCATATTGCTTGATGTTTGTACCATCCACCTCTACCTGCTGACGGGCATAACGATAGTTCGCAGAAAGATGGTCTTTATCGGCATTCCATTTATTGGCAAAGTGAACACCGCCGGTCCATGCTTTTGGCAAACCGGTACCTGAGTAAGAGCCATTCCATCCGCCAAAATCATCATAATTATTCATGGTGAAGTTCATGCTGCCGTCATCACCGATCTCGGTCATGTTATTACCCCCACCAAACTTATCGTTGTCGCCCCAGCCGAGGCCTATTTTGTCTGTATTAGAAGCTATGCCAAAGGCTGATACCTGGCGCTTGCCCCGGAAAGCATTGATCATTGCCTGGTTCTGAAAGTAACCGTCAGTGCCGCCACCCAGATCCAGCTTGCCGAAGTAGCCTTTCTTTTTGTTTTCCTTCAGCTCCAGGTTTATGGTCTTGGTCTTCTGCCCGTCGTCTATACCGGTAAACTCAGCCTGGTCACTTTTTTTGTCATATACCTGCACCTTCTCTACTGCATTAGCCTGGAGGCCCTGCGTGACCACTTTAGGATCGTCAGAGAAAAATTCCTCGCCATCCACTAAGACTTTTTGAACAGTTTCGCCCTGGGCGGTTATCTGGCCATTCTTATCTACCTGTATGCCGGGCAGTTTTTTCAGCAGGTCTTCGACATTCGATCCTTCTTTTACCTTAAAGCTGTCGGCCATGAATTCGGTAGTATCGCCTTTTATCTTAATCGCCGCTATCTGCTTAGTGAGTACAAACTCCTTGAGCAAATGCTCTTTAGATACCATGGGTATTGCGCCAAGATCAGTAGTATTATTTTTTACTGTGATCACCTCCACATAGTCGGCAAAGCTGGGAAAGGTAATCTGGAGGATGTATTTTCCCGGTTTAGCTGCTTTTAATTCGAAACGGCCGTTTGCATCGGTGCGGGTAAAGGCCTCAATAACGGAATCGGAGGTGCGGACAATGGTGACCGATGAACGGTGTAAATATGCTGCATTCAATGTATCTGTTACTGTGCCTTTAATAATATAGGACTGTGCAAACCCGCTGAAGGCAACACAAAGTAAAAACAGGAGGGAGTATAAGTGCTTCATAAGTGTGTATAGACGCTGCAATAAATATATATAATTTCATAGCCGGAGTTAACTGTTTATACATCTTTTATGCGCCAGCCTGATTTTATAACAAATCTATAACAGGTGTAAACCCGTAAATATGAGCAATAAAAAAGGGGCTTATTGCCCCTTTTCCAGATACAATTTCATACGTTCCTATTCAAAATACCTTATTACACACTCTTTTAGCATACGTTCCTGCTCAGCAATACCCTTTACCTCTACGTGTGCCAGCTCGTGAAAATGCGGCCAGCCATCGGCATCTCTACCCGCAGGCTCGTAGTAACCCAACTGGCAAAGTAATGTGCAAACAGCTATGTGCATGAGGTCCTGCTTCTGCTCTTTTGAGAATTTTTTCCGGGGCATACGGCCGAGCTCATTTACACCAATGAGAAACAATGTGCCTTCCATATCGGGTATCTTACCAAACCGCTCGAGGAGGAGCGATTGAGTATCTAACCATCTTTGATCAAAATCTTCCATTATAATTATTTTATATCTTCCTGCGAAGATGCGGGTTTAACAATTGAGTTGTAAACGGGCAAAATTACGCTAATTAAAAACACGGGGTGTTTTATATGCTACAATAGCTTACCATTGCGGTTTACAAATGCCCTATTTAAAAAAAGTTAAAACTATTTTCCTTTTACGTGTTTTACTTACAGCTTGTTTATTTTTGATCTTCATTTAAAACGAATAGAAATTGTATGGAAATATCTTCATCCGTTGACATCCGGGAACTGAATGAGCGCATACACCAGCAAAGCGCTTTTATAGAGCTGCTGAATATGGAGCTCAATAAGGCTGTAGTAGGCCAGAAGACGATGGTGGAGCGCCTGATGATAGGCATGCTGGCCAATGGCCATGTGCTGCTGGAAGGTGTGCCGGGCCTTGCAAAGACCCTTGCCATTAAATCGCTGGCATCCGCTATTCATGCACGTTTTGCACGTATACAGTTTACGCCTGACCTGTTGCCAGCCGATGTGCTGGGTACTATGGTGTATAATCCGCAGGCACATGAGTTTGCAGTAAGAAAAGGACCGATTTTCGCCAACTTCATACTTGCGGATGAAATAAACCGTGCTCCCGCCAAGGTGCAGAGCGCACTGCTGGAAGCCATGCAGGAACGCCAGGTGACCATTGGTGACAATACTTATAAGCTGGAAGAACCCTTCCTGGTACTTGCTACGCAGAACCCTATAGAACAAGAGGGTACTTATGAGCTGCCGGAAGCACAGGTAGACCGTTTTATGCTGAAGATCGTGATCACGTATCCTAAGAAGGAAGAAGAGCGCCAGATCATACGCACGAACCTGAACCCAGGCGGCATGACCAAGATCAACCAGGTAGTTTCTATAGACGATATACTGAAGGCCCGCTTATTGGTGCGCGAAGTATACATGGACGAAAAGATAGAACAGTACATACTGGATATTGTATTCGCTACACGTTTCCCTGAAGAATACAAGCTTGCAAAGCTGAAGCCATTCATCAGCTATGGCGGATCGCCACGTGCGAGCATTAACCTTGCCCTGGCTGCTAAGGCTTATGCCTTCATCAAGCGCAGAGGATATGTGATACCTGAAGATGTGCGCGCGATATGCCACGATGTAATGCGGCACCGTATAGGCCTGACTTATGAGGCTGAAGCTGAGAATGTAACGAGCGAAATGATACTGAATGAAATACTGAATGTTGTAGAAGTACCATAGTCGTTAATGGATGGATGGCGTAATGGCTTAATTGCTCAATTACCCAGAGATCAACTTAACGGCAGGCAAATTTCAAATATAGAACCGGAGGGCGTGTTATCTTTTACGATAATGCGCCCTTTGTGTTGGAGGACTATCTTGTTGGTGAGGTAGAGGCCGAGGCCGGTGCCGCGAGACTTACGGCTTTCTTCATTGCCCACACGGTAAAATTTATCGAAGATGTTCTTCTTCTCCTCGTCCGGTATACCTACACCCTGGTCGATGACCTGGATGATAATGTTCTTCTGATTAGTAAACAGCTTGACGCAGATGTGCTTATCGCCAGGAGTGTACTTTACCGCATTCTCTAGTAAATTATTGACTGCCATTTGCAACATCACCCGGTCTCCTGATGTTTTGACACCGGATTCAATATCTTCTTCTATACGGCGCGGATAACGGAGCGCATAATCTTCTACCGAATCTTCAACCAGCTGAGAAAGATCTAGCAGCTCACGAGCGGCTTTGTACTGCCGACCTTCTATCTGTGAAGCGAAGAGCATATTGTTGCATAAGTCATTGAGGCGATCTGCTTCTTTTACACATCTTGCTACCAACTGTGTTTTCTGCTCTTCGGTAAGCTGGTGCTTTGCCATTGTCTGCAGGTTCAGCTTTATTCCGGCAATGGGCGATTTGAGCTCGTGCGTGACAGAGAGCATAAAATTGTTTTGTTGACGGGAGAGGCTGATACGACGATTCAATGAAGAATAAACCACTACTGCCCCGATAAGGATAACGACGAGGAATGTGCCACCCTCACCTACGTATTGCGTTGTGCGAAGAGCAAGCGTATGCCGGTAAGCCTCCATCTGCTGATCATAGTAACCGGGGTCGCTGGCGCTATCTATCTGGCTTTGCAGGCTTATGACCTGTAGATCGTAAATGCGGCCGTTCAGCTTTTGCAGGCTTATCCACCAATAGACGATAGCGGCTATGATGTAGACCAGCAGTATGAGATGGAATGAACGGAAGATGCGCATTTTAAAAATTAAAAGGTAAAATTTAAAAGTCAAAAGCCTCTTGCTTCTGTTATTCAATTACCATACCCCGAACACACACTACTGCTGCCTGAAGGGCACTTTCTCCAATCTGAAGCCAACATTCAACACCTCAGGTAACGGATTGAGGCGCATATTCTGCTCCAGTGATACTTTGTAGGTGCCGGCTTTGTTAAAGCTTGTGAGCTCACGCAGGTCAATTGCCATACGCTGCTCAAAGATCTCGCCCATGCCCCTTCCCAGCCATTTGCCGGTAGGCTCTGCCAGCACTATGTTCACCCTTGCTTTGCGCTCTACGCTATCACCGGGGATCTTTGCATGCACCCATAGCCACATATTGCTGTAAGGATATGCCTGGGTGTGGCGTATGATAAAATATGCCTGGTAGGCTGATGCGGTATCAGTAATATCGATAGTAAATGTAGGCTTGAAATTGAAATTCCATGCGTTTTGCGGTATGCCTTCCTGCTTCTGGTAAAAAGGGGCGGGCATACAGCCCCATAGGGAACAGATCAAGACAAAAGCAACCAATGATAACCCGAAAGTGCGCATGTACCGTACAAAGTTTGCTCAAAAGTATAAAAGTATCGCTGTATTCATTGCCCGTAGCTGCTAAAAATCACACATTAACGGTCGCGGTTCCTGTTTTCAGAATTTACCGGGATACCGTAATTTCTTTTTTCAGCATCCGAAAGGTCTTCCGTTCTGTTTTCCAGATTCTTAATAATTTCAGGAATGGAAATAAGCCTTGTTTCTATGCTGTTATCATTATAGATGGTTAATACCCTTTTCCCGTCCGGAGAAAAAAATGCAGATCTGACCCCTTTCTGATCTTCGATCGATGCCAATTCCTTATGTGTATGAGCGTCCCATATTTTAGCTGAAGCATCAAACGAGGTGGTCAAGATCTTTGTCCCATCCTGTGAAAAGTCGCCAGAGCAAACACCACTCGTATGACCCACCAATGTTGCTATTTCTTTTCCTGTACGGGCATCCCATATTTTAGCTGTGTTATCTCGGGAGGCTGTCAATATTTGTTTGCCATCAGGAGAAAAAACGGCAGTAACAACCCAGCTTACATGTCCCTTAAGAACACCCAGGCACTGACCTGTGGCGGTCTCCCATATTCTTGCAGTCTTATCTTTAGAAGCCGTCAACACAAATTTACCATCAGTAGAGAATGCTGCGGAGTTTAATTCGTCAATATGTCCCTCCAATGCATGTAGACATTTACCGGTAACTACATTCCATATCCTGGCTGTTTTATCCCGGGAGGCGGTCAATACCCATTTGCTATCGGGTGAAAAAGCGGCATAATTGACAATATCTGAATGTCCCGAAAATATTCGTAGTAATTTGCCCGTAGCTAAGTCCCAAAGCTGTGAATTATTATCTTTAGATGCTGTGATTATCTTATTTTCATCAGGCGAGTAAACAACTGACATAAAGGTATCATTAGCGGCGAATGTGATCCTTCTGCCTGCAGCAGTATCCAGGACTTTCGAGGTAAAGTCATCATTGTCTTTTACTACTTCTTTTCCGGACCGGGAGAAGGCGATAGCATTTACCGCAGCCAGATGAGCGGAGAGCATATGCCGTTCGGTGATATCAACCGTATCCCATATTTTAGCGGTATTGTCGCCGGATGCAGTAACAACATAAGATCCGTCAGGTGAGAAAACAGCAGAGGCAAGCCCGTTCGCGTGAATAAGTGTGGCTAATACCTTGCCGGAATTATCCCACATTTTAGCTGTGAAATCCAGGGATGAAGTCAATATCCTATTGCCGTTCGGCGAAAAAACAGCGGACATTACATAGTCGGAGTGGCCTGCTAATACAGCCAACACCTTGCCGGTTTTAATTTCCCATATTCTTGCTGTTTTATCATCAGCGGTTGTTATGATCTTTTGAGAATCGGGGGAAAACGCAATTGTCCATACTTCATCCGTATGCCCTCTGTATGTAGTCACCGAATCACCTGTAACGACATTCCATTTTTTTATCGTTCTGTCGACTGAAGTTGTAAAGACAGCAGTGCCATCCGGAGAAAAAACAGCCGCATGTAGCGGACCGGTATGGCCCTTGAACATCTTCGATATTTGACCGGTAGACACATCCCACAATATTGCGGTATTATCTGTGGACGCAGTCAGCGCTTGTTTACTGTCAGCGGAAAAAACAGCAGAAAAAATACCTGCAGCATGCCCGGATAAGGATGTCATTTCCAGGCCTGTGCGCGTATTCCAAACCCTGGCATTATTGTTATTCCTGGAAGCTGTTATTACCAGTGTTCCATCCGGTGAAAAAACAGCAGTGTTTACTCCTTCCTTATTAGTATAAGCTGGAAATGAATGAAGCTGCTTACCTGAGTCCACGGACCAGATCTTTGCAGTACCATCGGCCGATGCAGTCAGCACTGTTTTGTTGTCGGGAGAAAAGACCGCCGAGTTTACTGTATTGGTATGCCCCACTAATGTGACCAATAACCGGCCACTGTTATTACTCCATATTTTAGCGGTATAATCTTCTGACGCGGTCAGGATCAATTTGCCATCCTTTGATGTGGTGACGGTTTTCACCTGTCCTTCATGCTGCAACGATCTTCTATAAAAGGAATAATCCAATTTATCCCGATTGCGGAAAATGACCGAGTAAAAGATTGCTGCGGCATCGGCATTTGAATTCTCTTCGAAAGCATACGTTGCGAAGCGCAACGCTTTTGTAATATCATTGTACCTGTATTGCGATAAGGTAGAGCCAGTGCACAAAGCGAGAAACTTATTTTGTGCACGCTCATAGTCCATCTTGTACTTCAAAGCCATTAATACGGCCGCCGTAATCAGCAGCGCAGATACCGTATATACCAGTCTTCTTCTTTTGCTGCGCTTTTCCTTTTCTATTGCATCTGCCTTCCTTTTTTCTTCCGCTACGGCTTTTTCTTTTTCTTCTATAATATGCTCCCTGCTGCTTTTTACAAACACTTTCGCTTCATCACTGAGCCTGGGTTCCAATTGAGCCCAATATAGCTCGGCTATGTTCAACTGATTTTCCGGTAAAAACGAGGATGCTGCTATTTTTCCTATTTCCACCTGGCTGTTGATGATCTGCTCTATACGAAGTATAGCTGCATATTCTTCTGACCTGTTGGCAACTATTTTTCCAGCCAATGCATCGTGTGCCAATTCATAAATACCTCCTGCATCCCTGAGTACCTGTGCGGTTGACAGTTTTTGTACCACGTCGTTAATAAGGGCCCTGTCAATACGGGGTAACTGCTCAGACAACGATTGAATTGTTCTCGGCTCCTTAGTTCCATCGAGGGATACAAACGGCACCAGTATTTCCCATATGTCGTTCCGGGTTATTGTGGGGTACTTACTAAGTAGCTCTGCGCTAATGGCTGCAACCTGCTGCTCCATAAAATCGCGAAGGATATCGCCTATGTCGCCCATCTTATCAACTGCGACTTCTGAGAACAGCGCTTCCGTTTTCTGAGCAGGGTCATGCGTTATCTCCTGGTAGAGCTTATCCATAAACACCTGCAGATAGGGCAGTTGCAGTATCCGGGTCTTTTCAATTCCCGCTACTTTGTCAAATATCTTTGTTGCAATTTCGTTCTCTTTCCCAGCCTCCAGACTGATCAATGATGCCGGATTCTTTTTAGTGGTGATCCCTGTTATCACCTCCTGCACCTGGTTTATATCCATTGGCGCTATCCGCAACTTCTTATTAGTAAAGCGAGGGATCTCTTTTTCAAACTCAGAGAGGAAGCCAAGATATTCCTCCCTGATGCTGAAGATCATCTTAACCGATTGCTCCAGGAGCAATATCTGCTTTACTGTAGCTACGAATATGTCGCGCTCTGCCTTACTTCCAAGAATGAATAGCTCTTCAAACTGATCAAAGAACAGGTAAACAGGCCGGAAGCTTCCGCGGTATATTTCGTTAAAAGATCGTGCTATGTCTTTAGTTCCTTCTGTGCCGCCCTCCTTAATGATCATATCATTAAACGACTCATTGATATTGCTGCCCCGCCGGATGTATATGTCATGCCAATCGTGCGTTTTAAATCTTCCGGCCAGCCCGCATTGTATAAGGCTTGACTTACCCGTGCCCGACGGACCGTACACTACTACTATTTTTGAGTGGCGTACTAAATCATACAGATCGTCGATCTCCTTATCTCTTCCAAAGAATAGTTTAGCGTCTTTCTTTTCGTAAGACTTAAGGAACTTTAACGGATATATCTTTTCCATTACGTACTACAGGCTTTTGTAAAGCTGAAAACAACATATATTCAGCACGCATGTATAGAGTGCCTATAGTACACAAAATAGTTATTATAATTAATAACTTTATTACAGGATATTTAATATTTGTTCCTTTGCTTTTTCGAGTTCGTCCTTCATATTGATGACGATCTGCTGTATCTCGGCATGGTTGGCCTTGGAGCCGAGTGTGTTTATTTCGCGGCCTATTTCCTGGAGTATGAAGTTAAGTTTGCGGCCTATGGCTGCATCGTTCTCATGTATGGTGCTGTGGAAGTATTCGCAGTGCTGCTTCAACCTTATTTTTTCCTCTGAAAAATCCATGCGCTCAAGGTAGTAGATCATTTCCTGCTCAAAGCGGTTGGCATCTATCTTTTCTTTGCCTACAGCTTCTTCCAGCCACTGAGCTATGCGGGCGCGGATACGCTCCATTCTTTCCGGCTCCAGCGGTAGTATTCTTTCGTGGAGCTGTTCTATATTATTGATGCGAAGTGTGATGTCTTTCAACAGCGCGGTGCCTTCATGCAGGCGGTGTTCCATCAGGTGGTTTGCCGCAGCCAGCACTACTTCCTTTACCTGCAGCCACTCACCTTCAGAGAGCACATCCTGATCGGGTGCTACCACTTCCGGCATGCGCATGAGGGTGGAAATAATGTTTTCCTGTGGCAGGCCGGTCTGCTCGGCAATCTGCTTCATGCCCTGATAGTAGAACAGAGCCAGATCGGTATTTACCACCATTGGTTTTGAGGCGCCATCGGCACGCACATTAACCGTAAGGTCTATTGTGCCACGCAGCAGCAGCGCACTTAGTAAATTACGTATATCCAGCTCGTAAGAGCGCAATATGGGTGGCAGCTTGGTGTTTATGTCAAACTGTTTGCCGTTAAGGGCCTTTACTTCCACTGTTACCTGCCTGCCGTACACAGTACCTTCTGCACGCCCAAAACCCGTCATTGAATATAGCATAATGAACTTCTTTACAGCAAAAGAAAACAAAGGTTAGCCAATAAAGAAACCTTAATGGTTATTTTTAAGCAAAAAGATGGTAAAATCGTTCTAAAACTGACGAAAGGGGACAATAGGGCTCAAATAATTAGCTATTTTTGTCAGCTACGGTACATACTTTAAAAATATTCATGCGCATCACCTCTTTTATTCTTTGTGTTCTACTATCAGCATCCGCGACTGCGCAGGTGCAATATGTGACTAAACAGTACACAAAGGCGGAACTGGAGGCAAGACGTAAGGAAGTGCAGGATCAGCTTAACGAAACCGAGCAGGCACTGCAGCAGATAAAAAACAATAAAAAAGCAACCCTGGGTGAATTAAGCGCCCTCCAAAACAAGCTGGCGTTACGTCAGCGGCAGATCAGCAATATCAATGATGAACTAGGTGATATAGATAATACTATTCGCAACTCATCGAAAGAAATAGGCACCATGAAGCAAAAGCTGCAGGTGCTGAAAGTGCGCTACGCACAATCTATACGCTATGCTTATGAGACACGCAGCTCTTATGATATGCTGGCGTTCCTGTTCTCGTCGCGCGACTTTAATGACGCTATGCGCCGTATGAAGTACCTGAAGAAATTCAGGGATTTCCGTAAGGAACAGGTGGACCAGATACGTGCCACCCAGGCGCAGTTGCAGCATAAAATAGGGGCGCTGAACACAGAGAAAGCAGACCAGGCCAAGCTATTGACCGTACAGGAGCAACAAAAGCAAACACTGCTGCAGGAAACACAAAAGACCAATGAAGTGATACAGGAACTGAAAGGAAAGGAAAGCCAGCTGCTGAAGGAAATAGAAAAACAAAGAAAAGAAAAGGCGAAGATCACGAAGTTCATTTCTGACGTAATACAACGTGAAATGGCAAAAGCACAGGAAGAAGAGAACAAGCGAGCGGCAGCCGAAGCTGCAAAACTTGCTGCAGCTAACAAACCTGTACCAAAACCCGGAACTGAGCCTGCACCCAGCAATCCCGTGAACGTGACCCCAAAGCCACGCCCGGAAAGGGAGAATCTACCCTTGCTGTCCACTCCTAATGAAATAGCGTTGTCCAGCAATTTCGAGAGTAACAAAGGCAAACTATACTGGCCTGTATCCCAGGGTGTGATCACGGATCATTTTGGTTCGCATCCACACCCACTGGAACCTAAGGTAATGATCAACAATAATGGGATTGATATACAAACAACCAGCAATGCCAATGCTTTTGCCGTTTTTGAAGGTGTTGTGTCGTCTGTGTTTTCTACCGTTGGCGATAACCAAACTGTAATAGTAAAACATGCCAATTACTTTACCGTATATAACAACCTTACGAATGTTGCAGTGAGAAAAGAGCAGCATGTGAATGCCAAACAAGCTCTTGGTACTGTGACTAACAATGATGAGGGTGTGCCGGTCATCAACTTCCAGATATGGAAAGCGACGGGCAAGAAGGGATCTGCAACATTAAACCCCGAACAATGGATAGGTAAGGCCCACTAAACTTGCCGCGCATGAATTTTAAATATCTTTGCATACTATGCCGTCTTTACAGGAACTGATACAAGTACACGAACAAGAGATCAATGCTTTTAACCCGGCGGATGCCGCGGAACTGGAAAATTTCCGTATCCGCTTCCTGGGCACAAAGGGTATTGTAAAAGATATAGCAGGCGAAATGAAGAATGTACCTGCCGACCAGCGCAAAGAAGCCGGTCTGCAGCTTAATGCATTTAAACAACTGGCAGAAGCCAAGTACCAGGAACATAAGGACAAGCAACAGGAAAGTGCAGGCAGCGGACCGAAAATAGACGTGAGCCTGCCGGGCACGCAACTGCCGATAGGCACAAGGCACCCGCTACGCATAGTAGAAAATGAGATCGTAGATATATTCCAGAAGATAGGGTTCAGCGTAGCTACGGGGCCTGAGATAGAGGACGACTGGCACAACTTTACTTCGCTGAACATGCCGGAAAATCATACGGCACGTGACATGCAGGACACGTTTTATGTATCGCAAAACCCAGACTGGGTATTGCGTACACATACATCATCAACTCAGGCACGTATACTGGAAACGCAGCCGTTGCCGGTACGCGTTATCTGCCCGGGCCGTGTGTACCGGAATGAAACAATATCCGCCCGTGCTCATTGCTTCTTTCATCAGTGCGAGGGTCTGTATGTAGATAAGAATGTATCGTTTGCCGATCTAAAACAAACACTTTACTACTTCGTTACGGAGATGTTTGGCCCGGATACGAAGGTGCGCTTCCGCCCTTCATACTTCCCGTTCACAGAGCCGAGCGCGGAAATGGACATATCGTGCACCGTATGCGGCGGTAAGGGCTGCAGCCTTTGCAAGCACAGCGGCTGGGTAGAGATACTGGGCTGCGGCATGGTACACCCTAATATGTTGCGCAACTTTGGCATAGACCCGGAAGTGTATACCGGTTTTGCATTCGGTATGGGGGTAGAGCGTATCACGCAGATCAAGTTCCAGGTGAACGACTTAAGGCTTTATTCGCAGAACGATGTGCGGTTTTTGCGGCAATTCCAGGCATTGTAACGACTTCAACAATAATTTCAATTTTTTAAACCGGGCATGCCCGGTTTTTTTATGCCTTTCTGTCGCCGTGTCGTTATCGCCCTTATATCTGTCGCTGCGGCCTATTGGCGGAGATAGATTTCATTCGCATATTTGTATCATATAAAATCAGCAATATGAATGCAGCGGTGAAAGATGTAGATGCCTACCTGGCTATGCAAACCGAAAAAGCAAGAACAGACCTGGAACAGCTACGCCAAATAATAAAAGCTGCAGCCCCAAAGGCAGAAGAGACTATAGGCTATGGTATGCCGATGTATAAACTGAACGGCCAACTGGTAGCGTTCGCGGCAGCTAAAAAGCACTACGGATTCTACCCGTGCAACGGAGCGACAGTGATCAAGTTCAAAGAAGAGCTGAAGGATTACGTAACCACTAAAGGCTCTATACATCTGCCAATAGATAAGCCGCTACCTGTGGCGCTTATCAAGAAGATCATCAAATCGCGAATAAAGGAAAATAAAGAACGGGAAGTGCTGAAGAAAAAAGCGGGCTAGTAGCAAGCTGCAACAGCTTCATGAATATACGGATTTAATTACATTTACCCTGTGAACCTGTTACCACTAAAAGAGCTTAAACATGGGCTTATACATTTATTTTATCCCCGCCTGTGCGAGGGATGCAGTAAACCACTGGTAGGAAACGAAGAAATATTGTGTGTCAGTTGCTCTATGGAACTGCCGGAAACCGGATACCATAATATTATAGGTAATGATAGCGAATTACGATTTGCGGGCAGAATACCATTTATACGAGCTACATCATTAGCTTATTTCACCGGCGACGGACTGCTGCAACACCTGTTGCACGGCCTGAAATACCAGGATAAGAAAGAGATCGGCTTTTTCCTGGGCAGGCAATTGGGTGCCGGATTAAGCAATACAGACTGGATATCATCAGTAGACATGATCATACCCGTACCACTGCATAAGGCGAAAAAGGCAAAACGAGGCTATAACCAAAGTATGTTAATAGCCGCAGGAATAAGCGACATATTGAAAATTCCCGCAAATGACGATTTGCTGATGCGAATAAGGGATACAGACACCCAAACTCACAAAACGAGGACAGAAAGGGTGAACAACATGGCGGATGCCTTCAAATTAAATGACGCTTTCAAATTAAAGGACAAACACATATTACTATGTGACGATGTGTTGACGACAGGGGCAACAATTGAGGCCTGCGCCCTTGAACTAATGAAGGAAAAATCCATAAAAATAAGCGTAGCAACCATTGGTATTGCCATATCTTAACGCCTATATTTGCAGTGATTTTAGGGCAGGTATTGTTTTTAAAGATATTTCACCATACCTTAACCGATTAAAAGACACACTTACTTAGATCAAAATTGAAAATTAACACCATTCTTTTATGAAGAAACACATTATAGCAGCATCATTATTGTTGTCGGCGGCAACATCTTTTGGGGCAGGCTACCAGATCAATTTGCAAGGTCTCAGACAGGTTGCAATGGGAGGTACCGGAACCGCATGGCCATGGGATGCTTCAACTATTTTTTATAATCCGGGCGGACTTGCGCGGCTGAAAGGAATACAGGCATACGCCAGTGTTCTTAATATTATGCCTGCAACCGCATTTGGCAACCAGATGAATTCAGGCAATACCGGCACATCTGTATTATCAAAGGAGCGTTCATTTACTCCATTTAATGTTTACATAGGCGGACCAATTCAGCAGGACAGTAAATTTGCTATAGGCCTTGGTGTTTATAGCTCTGCGGGCCTTGGCCTTAGCTGGGACGAGAACTGGATCGGTAAATACATTGTACAGACAATTGATTTAAAATCGATCAATTTCCAGCCTACACTTAGCTATCGCATCAGCGATTTCATCTCTGTTGGCGCAGGTTTCGTATACAGTGTTGGTACTTTTGATTTCAGAAAAGCGTTACCGGTACACGGCCCGTTGGATCCGTTCCAGGGACCTACTTATGACGAAGGAGAAGCTCACCTGCACGGCGCAGCCAATGCAGTAGGCTTCAACGCCGGTATACAGATGAAAGTAAGCGACCACTTCCAGGTTGGTTTGACTTACCGCTCACAGTTGAATATGAATGTGAGCAGCGGAACAGCAACTTTCACCGTGCCATCAACGCTTAACAGCTCATTCCCTAATACTACTTTTGAAACTGCATTGCCGGTACCACAAGTAGCATCGGTAGGCATAGGCTACAGGGCAGGCGACTACCTTACCTTACAGGCTGACGTGAACTATAACGGATGGAATTCTTTTGACACATTAAGGATCGATTTCGCAAAGACCACAAATGCACTGCATAACGTACGCGAACCACGCAAGTACAAGAACACGCTGACATACAGGCTGGGCGCAAATTACAAAGTGAGCAAAGTAGTATCTCTGATGGCCGGCGGCGCATATGATCCAACACCAGTAGTAGACGGTTTTGTATCTCCTGATCTTCCGGATGCTGACCACATTGTATTGTCTTGCGGTATTTCTATTAAGCCGCTCAGGGGCTTTACTATTCTTGCTGCAGTTGAAGGCATGACCACTCCAAAACGTAATGGTGTTTACCTTAACGAAACAAACTTTAACGGTGTGTATAAAACAGAAGCTATTACTCCGGGTATAGCTGTCTATTACAATTTCTAAAACTGCTTTAAATATAAACAATGAGAAAAATATACATGATCGGCGCTATGGCATGCTTGTTTGCAGCATGTAAGCCCAATGTAGCTGTTACCACAAAACTTACACAGGGCGAAGCTGATTTTACCAATTACCTGGCCATAGGCAACTCGCTGACAGCAGGATATGCGGATGGCACGCTTAGCTCATCAGGCCAGTTAAACTCATACCCGCAGCGTCTTTTCGAACAGTTCCAGTTAGTAACCAATGTAAAAGGAACATTCGTACAGCCATTGCTTCCGGGTAACTACGGATATCCAAATCCGAAAAAAGTACTTGCAGTTTTAGTTAACCCTTGCACAGGTGATACATCCCTTGGCGCAGTGAACATAGGTTATCCACTTGATTCAGGCAGTACCAGTGCACACTATGTGAGCACAGTAGCTAACGAGCAGATCAATAACATAGCAGTTCCGGGTATACGCGCGATCGATTACCTGGTTGACAACTATGCGATCATAGCACAGGGAGCAGGTTATCCGTATGCAATGAGGTTCTACAACAATCCTGCAGGCACTCCGCTACAGGAGTTGCAGTATCGTGTGAACAATCTTCACCCAACCTTCTTTACTATGTGGCTGGGGTCTAACGATGTACTTGGCTTTGCACTTGCAGGCGGTCAGGGAGATGGTACGGGTAATGCTTTGCCATTAGGCCCTAACTTTTACAACAAGGAAGATATCACTCCTTATACTACATTTGATACTGCGTATGATAGAGCTGTAAACATGGCCATCAGTACGGGTGCAAAGGGTGCGCTGATCAATATCCCAGATATCGCAAGCCTTCCTTTCTTCACAACTATTCCTATAAACGGGCTTAACATTACCCGCCAGAGTATGGTGGACAGCCTGCAGGCACTATGGGGCCCTGTTACAAAAACAGCCGTATTCCAGCTGGGCGCTAACCAGTTCATGGTTACCGACCACAATGGCCGCGTAAGGCAGTCTATACCGGGCGAACTGATCATGCTTTCTATGCCGATGGACAATATCAAGTGCAAAGGATGGGGTATCACAGTACCTATTCCTAAAGAATACGTGATCACTACAGAAGAATTGCAGCAGATCCGTTCAGCAACTAAGAGCTATAACGACTTCATCAAGTATGAAACTACGATACACCCTAACCTGGCGTATGTGGATATGCATACGTTCATGGGTTCTATTGCTTCCGGTTATACTTATAATGGTATCAAGTACACTACTGAGTATGTGACCGGTGGTGCATTCTCCCTGGACGGCATACACCCGACACCACGCGGCTATGCATTGATAGCTAATGAAATTATCAGAACGATAAATGCACGCTACAAGTCTAACATGCCGTTGCTGGAAGTTAATAAATACCACGGTGTTGATTTCCCATAGCAGAAACCTAACTACTCAAAAAGAAACGCCCCGGATATCCGGGGCGTTTCTTTTTACGAACTTTATCAGAGGCTGTGATCGTCTACTTTCTATTACTGTCTATATCCCTAGCCATGCAGTTACTAGGGCGCTTTGATCTTGAATTTACCGTCAGTTACTTTAGTAGAGTCATCACAGGTAAAGCTGAAGGTTCCTTCCCAGTCAGGAGATATTGAAGTGAATGAAATGGTACCATATACCCCTCCTTTTGTGGTTCCTCCAATACCATAACTAGCTATAGTAAAGCCAGAGATAGGATATGTGCCGACAGCCGGTGGTGTCTTATCAACACTCAGAATAATAGCTTCGGACGAGGCAGCTATAGATCCTGTAACATTCATTCCACCTGCCTGCACGTCAGCAGTAACCATAATGCCACTGGCAGAAAATGTATGTCCGCCGGCATTAGCAGTCATTGTAGCGGTTGTAGTTGTTGTGGTGGGGGTCTTACTGGTATCGCTTTTTTTGGTGCACCCTGTGAATGCAACGATACCGGCAAGCATAGCGATGGATGTAACTAGTTTTTTCATGAATATGTTTTTTACGAAAATACTTGTTTCAGATGTGTAATGCAAATGGCAAGTGCCATATAAACGACTTTTTCGTTACAATAGCGTTTGGTCTCTGCTACTTCACGCACTTCATCATGCTGTCCCATAGCTTGGCGGCAGAAATGTTCCAGTCGAATTTCTTTACCTGAACACGGGCATTCTGTATGAGTTTTGAACGCAGGGCTTCGTCTTTATAGAGTTGGTGCATTTTGTCTGCAATGTCTTCCGGGGAAGAGGGATCGACGAGTAAAGCGGCATCGCCAGCGACTTCGGGCATTGAGGATGTGTTGCTTACTATGGCTGGCACATCGCACTGAAGGGCCTCGAGGATGGGGATGCCAAAACCTTCGAACAGGGAGGCATAGACCAGTGTATACGCGCCGCCAATTAATTGTGACAGCTCATCGACATTCATATAGCCTACCCACTTCACATCCTCTTTGAAAGGCATAGTCGCTTTCATCTCTTCCACTTCTTCATATTTCCATGCAAGGCGGCCGGCTATGACCAGCTTCATATTGGTATGCTGGCGCTTCTTGAAAATAATGAACGCCTTCAGGAGATTCACAATATTCTTCCGGGGATGGAGCGCACCTGCAAATACGAAGTATTCACAGCCATCAGCATATTTCTGTTTTACGCTTTCTTTTTCTGTGATGCTCAAAGGACGGTATTCGTCGTGCGCGCCATTATAGACAACGTCTATCTTGTCAGGCGCTATGCCATATTTGTGACTGATATCTTCCTTAGAGAAAGTAGATACCGTTGCAATCCGCTTTGCAGCTTTTGCAAATAATGGCGAATAATGACGCCAGTATAAACGGTGGCTCAATACAAAATGCTCGGGGTAATGCTCAAAAGCAAGATCGTGAATTACCAGGCAGGTTGGCACCTTTGTGCTCAGCGACATATAACTGTCCGGCGACAAAAAGAGGTCTATTTTATGTTTGCGGAGCATAAATGGTATACTCCATTCGAACCACAGATAGAATAATATGGGGTGACGCGCCTGCGGGTGGACTACCACGGCCTTTACATTCGGTGCAAAGACAAACATGGGATCATAAGGCCTGTCGAAAAAGAAAATGAACTCATGCTCGGGATGATCCCGGACAATCCGTTCAAGCGTTTGATAAGTAAACCAACCTATACCTTCCAGCTTTCCTTTTAACAGTAATCGTGTATTTACACCTATTCGCATACCTTATGGCAACAAAAATATACTTTTACTGCTTTATTACCGTTTAATTGTGTGAATGCGGCGCTTTTTTGTTAAAAATATTCTATTCGTTATTGCGGTCAATGTACTGGTGAAGCCCATATGGGTTTTATTTATTGACCGTAATGTACAGAATACGGTAGCAGGCGGCGCATATGGCACTTACCAGGCTTTATTGAGCGTCAGCATCATTTTCCAGACGATACTGGATTTCGGGCTGAGCAGCTATAACAGCCGCATGGTAGCCCAAAACCCCGATAAACTGCCGGAGCTATTCCCTTCCATGCTGTCGGCGAGGCTGGTGCTGATGCTGGTGTACCTGCTGCTGGCCTGTGGCTGGGGGTATGCCATAGGCTACCGTGGCTGGGAGCTGAACTTGCTGCTGGGCGTGTTGCTGATACAGTCGCTAAATGCACTGGTCTCATTCATACGCAGTAATATATCTGCGTTGCACAAATTCAAAACAGATGGCATCCTTTCCATCACCGACCGTCTGCTGATGATAATGATCTGCGGGTTCCTGCTTGCTTACCCACCTACCGCGCGCCAGTTCAAAATAGAGTGGTTCGTTATTACGCAGGTGGTGTGCTACTTTATATCGGCAGTGATAGGCTACCTGATCTTGCGCAAAGTAGGTAAGGTAAAATTGAAATTCTCGTTTCACGGGCCTACAATACTTAAGATAATACTGCAAAGCCTGCCATACGCATTACTTATTTTCCAGATGAGCATATACAACCGTGCCGATGTAATGATCATGGAGCGTATATGCCCTGATGGCAAGGACCAGGCCGGTATTTGGGCGGCGGCTTTTCGCTGGCTGGATATGGCCAACATACTGGGTCTTATGTTTGCCACTATGCTGCTGCCATTGTTCGGGCGCATGCTGAGCCAGAAAAATGATGTACAGCCGATAGTAAAGCTGTGCGTGAACCTACTAATACCTATGGCATGCATAGTAGCGGTAGCAGGTATCTTCTTCAGCAACGATATTATGCAGTTGTTATACCACAAAAGCACCCTTTATAACCAGCCGGGTATGGCGCACAACTACAGCGTGGTGTTTGCCTGGCTCATCGCATCCTTTCCCGCATGGTGCCTCATGTATGTATACTCTACACTGCTTACCGCCAATGGCAGCCTGAAAACGCTGAACATCATTGCATTTTCAGGAGTGGTCGTGAACCTGTCGCTTAACTTTTACCTGATACCAAGGTATGAAGCTCTGGGTGGAGCTATCACGTCTTTCATTACCCAAACAGGACTTGCGCTCACTTTCGTTGTATTTGCCGCACGCATCATAAAGCTAAAGATCAACCTGAATAGGGTGATGATGCTTGCCGGTTACCTGGCACTGCTGGTAGGGCTGGCAGATGGTGTAATAACAGTATTAGCTGATGACTACTGGGTGTTGCAACTCGGTGTTTTTGGCGGTATTTCAGCAATACTGATGTTCGTGTTCCGGTTTATATCTGTCGGTAGTATACAGCAGCTGATAAACCCCTCCGCCCCTCCCGCCAGCTAGCGGAACCTTGTTCTGTGACCTTCCAATGAATCCCTGATCATTTCAGATACTGCCTGATTTTTTGAGATGATGGCAGATAGGTATACCTTTGCATTCACAATGCTCAGACAGGTAATTGCTTTTGTATTTCTTGTTGCCTTTGCACTGCAAACATTCAGTAGTGCGATTGTCGTATTAGACTATGTGGCTAATACGAAGGCATACGCCAGCAAATGCGAGAATAAAGCCCGGCCCGGAATGCACTGTAACGGCAAATGCCAAATGATGAAAAAGCTGAAGCAGGAAGAAAAGAAAGATCAGCAAAACCCGGAGCGCAAAGCAGAGAACAAGAATGAACTGATATTCGGATTTCAAACTTATTCACCCAACATTGTTTTTTTTGAGGTAGCATCAAAGCAACTCTATTCCATATTGCAATGCGGAAAGGAGATAAAAATACCACAGTCCGTATTTCATCCCCCGGCACTGGCATAACTACCATCCATTTTACACTTCCGGCATAATTCATTGCTAAGCTACCGGTTTGGCTGTACCGATTTTGTGCAGCTCAACTACCGCGTATCTGATCAATACGTTTGCAATTGGCCATTGCAATAACAGGAAGTATTCCAGACAACAATTCTCAAAGGGGACCAGTGTGTCCTTGCAACATATTTTTATTAAAAATCAATCTTATAAAATGAAAAGAATATTCATAGTAATAGCAACTGCAACTCTGTTCACTGCTTGTAAAAAAGATAAGGCACCTGAATACAACACAAATGCAAAGGGGGAACTATCTGTGGAGTTCGACAATATAGCGGGATCATCTGACCTGCAATTGAATACAGCTACCTACACAAACGCTGTTGGTGAAAGTTTTAAGGTTACCAAGCTGAAATATTATGTCAGCAATTTTGTGCTGACCAATACAAATGGTGCCACCTACACAGTACCACAGGATAGCTGCTACTTCCTGATAGATGAAAGTGATGAATCAACGCACGAACCAATATTGAGGGTGCCTGAAGGTGAATACAAGACCGTCACATTTACAGTGGGTGTAGACAGCCTGAGAAACACCAAGGATATAAGCGAGCGCACAGGAGTGCTGGACCCGGCCGGAGCTGCCGCAGATATGTACTGGGGATGGAACAGCGGCTACATCTTTTTGAAGTTTGAAGGTACATCACCAGTCATTACCGGAACGGGTAATGCATTCATGTACCACATTGGCGGATTTGGGGGCTATAGCTCGGCTACAGCAAACAACGTTAAGGTTATCACCCTTGACCTTTCAACCCGCGGCACAGCCAAGGTGAAGCAAAGCAAAAGCGCCAACATCCATTTAATGGTTGATGTGATGAAAATAATAAATGGCACGACCAACATCAGCTTTGCAACTACCAATATGATCCATTCGATAGCGCCGGGGGTACCGCTGGCAAACAACTATGCCTCTATGTTCACTCACGATCACACCGAAAATTAATAAGCATGAGGCGTAAATACAGGTTTATCCTTTTTATTTTCTTTGTGGCAGGCGCAGCTGCCTGCCACAAAGAAAATGCTGCTCCCTCAGTCAGTTTTCAACGGCCGGCAAACTTTCCCGAGCCTGCATATCGTTTCGCCAACAATATCATTACAAAGGAACGATTTGAGCTAGGCAAAAAATTATTCTATGAGACTATGCTGTCTGCCAATAATACCATATCCTGCGGTAGCTGCCATATTCAAACATCAGCATTTACCCATCACGGGCACATAGTGAGCCATGGGATATTTGACAGGATGGGCACACGTAATTCTCCACCAATAATGAACCTGGCATGGAGTACCAGTTTTATGTGGGACGGCGGCATTGCAGACCTGGACCTGCAGCCCATTGCACCCATTACGAACCATGTGGAGATGGATGAGACCATGGAAAACGTACTTAACAAGTTAAGGGCGTCATCTACCTATCCTGCATTGTTTAATAAGGCATATGGCTCAGAAGAAATATCGACAAGTAATTTTCTGAAAGCACTGTCCCAGTTCATGCTGATGTGTGTAAGCAGTAACAGCCGCTATGACAGCATAGCACGCGGCGATGCCGGAAAATCATTTTCCGCCGACGAGCAGGATGGCTATACTATTTTCAAACAAAAATGCAACTCTTGCCATACAGAGCCGCTGTTCACCAACTATTCATTCCGTAACAACGGGCTTAGTATCAGCAATGTGAATGATGAAGGACACTACCTGATCACTCAAAATGAAGCGGACAAGTATACCTTCAAAGTTCCAAGCCTGCGCAACCTGGCTTACACAGCTCCGTATATGCACGATGGCCGCCTGCTCACACTCGATGCCGTGCTGGATCACTATACAGACCAGGTGCAACAGACACCAAACCTGGACCCAGCTTTTCTGCAAAATACCACTCCCGGTCTGGCAATGACGGCTGACGAAAAAAGAAAAATAAAAGCTTTTCTGAACACACTAAATGATAAGAGCTTTCTGCTTGATAAACGCTTTGCTGAGTAGCCCTTTTAATAAACTGTTTCAAAACCAATAACATTGAAAAAGCACCTTGTAATAATCATACTCCTCTACTTGCCGTACTTCGCCGGTGCCTGTGACATATGCGGCTGCGGTGTGGGTGGCAACTATATAGGGATAATGCCCGAATTCAATAAACAGATCATCGGGCTCCGTTACCGCCAGAATGACCTGATGACCCACGTTGGCATAAATGGTATACAAACGTACCTCACAAGCAGGGAGATATACAGGACAGCGGAATTGTGGGGTGGGTGGAACATCAGCCATCGGTTTCGCCTTATGGCCTCTATTCCATATAATTTTAATGAGCGGCACAGTCAAAGTATAAGTGGTAAAAAAAACGGGATCGGTGACGTATCTGCTTTAGCATTCTACCGGCTGTTGAACAGCAGGCGAACAGTCTCCGATTCTAAATTGCTTGTACAGAGCCTGTGGATAGGAGGGGGTGTTAAACTAGCAACCGGTGCTTATAACCCGGCTGATAAGGCACAAAACACGCAGAATGCTAACCTGTTCCAATTGGGCTCCGGCAGTACAGACTTTGCGTTTAGTGCCATGTATGATGCCCGCCTGCAGGATGCGGGTATCAATACAACGGTGAGCTATAAATTAAACACTACCAACAAATATGACTACAGGTATGGCAATAAGCTGACCGTTAGCGTACAGCCCTACTATAAGTTCAGCATCGGGAAAAAAATCACTATAGCGCCTAATGCGGGAATATTAGTTGAGGCGGCGCAACGGGATGCTGACAACCATTTTTCAGTTGATGCATCAGGTGGCTACCTGCTCCTTGGAACGATAGGCACAGAGGTGTCATTAAGAAAGATATCGTTAGGCGCTAATATTCAGACGCCGCTATCGCAAGACCTGGCGCTGGGAATTGTAAAGGCAAAGAACAGGGGCATGGTACACATTGCTTTGGCGCTTTAGTGCGTAGTCAGCACTAGTTGTAAAGTGCCAATTTAGAAGTCTAAACGGCAACTCCGCTATTTAGTCACAAGCACGTTTTTGCCAAGCGTCTTGAACCTATCTCCATTCTTTTGCACTACGGTAATGGTGATATGACCTGTTTTGCTAAGATTGATATCTCTTACAGTTCCGGACTTTCCGGCATGAGTTCCTGCTGTAACGGTACATTGATCTCCGTCTTTTAATATTACCTGGTTGCTCATAGACTAAAAATAATTAATTCTGTGCAAAGTAGGATTTGAGATAGCGTGCTTTTTGAAAACATTAAAGCAAAATGATTATATTTATGGGACGTACTAACAATAGGTGTTCAGGACACGTCTATCTAATTACTATGAAACAGCTTATACTCTTCTTATTGCTCGCAAGTGGCTATTACTGCCAAGCTCAAAATTATGCCTGTCTGCAAAATGGGGTAACGCATTATTTTATCAATGAAAACGGATATTTGAGAGGTATACGAATTGATTCTATAAAAACATATCCTGATTCTACTGTTTATTATCCCTTTCATACGCCAAGAGGTGCATTGTATGTTCTTTATGCTCCATTATCCTTTTCGGATTCGATGGGAGGAAGTTGGCTTGGCAAAAGAGTAAAGCAGCTACCTGACGGTATTTTTATTTTTGACAATTACTTTACGGATTCAACTGTTGTTGTAAAAACACAAGCAAATGTGGGTGATAGCTGGGTTTTTTATAAAGACACTGGTAGCCTGTTTTATAATGCTACAGTTGTAAGCGCAGATACCATGACGGTACTGGGTGCGGTAGATTCTATTAAAAGTATATTGCTCACTGCTCAAAATGCATCAGGTCCAGTTCCATCGGACTCCTTGAATAATTTTAAAATAATATTAAGCAAGAATAATGGCTTTGTACAGGTGTTTGATCTATATACATTCCCTTACCACAAACCGGATTCGGCGTACACAGCCGGTTTAGACTTTTTCCTTGACAGATCAACATTAGGATATACTGAGATAAACGGGTTGGGTGGGTATCCTCCAAGTATTCCGATATACTCGTTTAAAATCACAAACTTCATAATCCCGAACGATCAACAACTTACTAACTGGGAACCAGGAGATATATTTGAATGGCACTATCAAAGCGGAGGCATGTATCCTTGGAGTATGAATAAAATACTGGATACAGTAACAGATAAATACGTTTCGGGACATTCAATAACGTATACCCTTAAAGGTGTTGGTTATTACAGCATTGAGGATAAGTTTTTAAATACGAGTGAAACTGTACTAGCAGATGATGATAAATACACTGTTGGCAACTATTTTTCTTTTCCTGAAGAAAATGCAACTAATGGTGATTATCTATTTTACTTTCCTGACGATACCAGCTATTGTCTTTCAAGCGCACTGTTTACTACTGTGCAGAAAAGGTTTTTCCCATGGGGGCTTGGATGGCATGACAAGTATACCACTTATAAGCTCGGTATAGGCAAGGTTAATTATTACTATAAGGATGGGGAACCTACGTTAATAAATGATTACCTGGAAGCGTATGATAATGGAAATAAATGTGGTCGTTTTACTTTTCCAAGTGCTGTAGAAAACATTAATAAACAAATAGCATCAATAACTATTTTCCCTAATCCCGTGCTGGATGGCCTGACTATCTGTTCAACGTCCATTATTCAGCAGGTAAGTATCACCAACCTTTTGGGGCAAACGATATACAGACAAGAATCTTACAGTAAACAAGCAGAGGTGAATGTCGCCGGGTTTGCTTCGGGTGTCTACCTGTTAAAAATAAACGGGATTGAAACGCGCCGATTTGTTAAAGAGTAGTTTTCTACTGTTCGTTTTACGGGTGTCTGAACATTTTAACGATAAAGAATGTAACAGGTATAAATAACAACCCCAGCTCAAGGGGTAAAAACCAGGCACCAAGGCCCTCACCGCGACCATTGGCAATGCTGATGATGCTAAACGTAGTAAAGCTTAAAAGCACTATAGTAGCTGTTTTTATCATATTCAGCATCCTGATCGCAGTTCTGTAATGCCGCCCGGCATTTTCTTCGGTTATCGTTACCGGGTAATTGAATATATGAGGATAACGTGCAAGGATAGTCAGTGCAACGAATAATATGCTAGCAACCACGGGCAGAACAAATAGGCTCATTTTACTACCGTAGTTATCTGCCTGGCCTGCTGCGTTAAAGTGTGTGGGTATCGTTTCGGGCAGATGGCTATAGTTTAACAGCACCATAGCCCAAAGTGCTAAGAGCAAACAATAACCTGCTATTGATAAAACTTTATCCGGCTTTTCAGGTTGTATCTTAATTCTTGGTCGTGCCTGTGCCATACATTTTAATGTAATAAATATAGATAATAATGTTGAGTTGTAACAAAATTCCGATATGTTATCATTTATTTACATGATGCCCATTCATTTTATAACGACCTTAGCGGTCGGGTATAGTTTTTATAAGGTAGTAACTACACATGCGCAAAGTCTTTAAAGTTATATTGATTATTATTGGTATAATCCTGCTTATATTGGTCGGTGTTGTCGTGTACCTGAATACCCCGGGAGGGCAGAATTTTGTACGTGGACGGGCTGAGGCATACCTGAACAACAAGCTGAAGACCGAGGTGAAGATAGGCCACCTGGGATACGGCCTACCGAAATATATAGTTTTGGACGATGTACTTGTTCGCGACCAACTGAAAGACACCTTGCTATCGGTAGGCGAACTGAAGATAGACATCAATATGCTGCAACTGCTGCATAAAGAAATATCTGTGCAGCAACTGGTGCTAAGGGGAGTGCATAGCCACATATACCGTAATGCACCGGATACCACTTTCAACTTCAGCTACATCATCACGGCATTTACCGGCAACAAACCTAAAGATCCGAACAAGGCGAAAGACACCACAAAATCGGCCCCGCTGAAAATAGACCTGGACAAGGTGAAGCTGGATGACATTCATTTCCGGTTTGAGGACCACACAGGCGGAACAGTATTCGGGATGAACCTGGAGCACCTGGACCTGAATATGAAGAAGGTGGACCTGGACAAAATGTCGTTCCATATAAAGGAACTGAACCTGGCAGGACTGCAAACTACTTTTGAACAGGATACTTCTTATCTCCCCAAGCACCCGAAGGATACCGGTAAAACCAAGCTGACCCTGATAGCAGATAATGTGAACCTGCAACGCATAGGCTTTCACTACAATGATGCACTAAACAAATTCCTATTCGGGTTGAAACTTGGAGGGTTGCAACTACAGCTGAACAAATTTGTGTTGCAGAATAACGAGGTGGACCTGAAGAAACTAGCCCTCACCAATACCGACATAGAGCTTACGATGGGCAAGAACACCCGCGCACCGGCACCAGTAGACACCATAATAAAGAAAGACACCACTGAAGGCTGGCATGCGAAAGCAGGAGATATAGAACTGGTGCATGTAAATTATAAAATGGACAATGAGAACCAGGTGCGCCAGCCTAAAGGGATAGACTATGCCCACCTGGATGTAAGGGACCTGGCGCTGAAACTAAAAGACATTATTTATACATCAGACTCCATAAGCGGCAATATAAAGCACCTGGCGGTGAAGGAGAAAAGCGGTATAAATGTACAGGAGCTAAAAACAGTGTTCAAGTATAACCAACAGAGTGCGAACCTAAGCAACCTATACCTGCTGACCCCGAATACCATTTTACAAAATCACCTCGAAGTACACTACGCATCTCTCAAGGCACTGAAGACAAATCTACAAAGCATGCAGCTGCGCATCAATATAGAGAACAGCTTTATAGGGCTGCATGATATGCTGGTATTTGCTCCGCAACTGGAAAAGCAGGAATTGTTCCGCAAGTACAGGAACGGGCGGATACAGATAGCAACAAAAGTCACCGGGCCGCTCAACAATCTGAACATAGCCAACTTCTTTGCCGCAGGGCTGGAAAAAACACAGGTGCAGCTAAGCGGCAGGCTAAGCGGACTGCCTGATGCAAACAAGATCAACTACAACCTACTGATAGCAAAACTACAATCAACTAGCAAAGACATTTCCGCATTGGTTCCTGATTCGGTATTATCATCCGTAAGAATACCCGATGAATTCGGGATAACAGGACAGGTAGCGGGAACTATAAAGGACTATAGTGCCAACCTGGTGCTGGCGAGCACAGATGGCATGGCCTACATAAAGGGCAAGCTGGCCATGAGCCCGGGCAAGAATAAGGAGACGTATGATATGATGGTGCAGACCGCGGCCCTGAACCTTGGCCATATACTGAAGCAGGACTCTACTATAGGTATGGTGACCGCCACGATAACTGCGAAAGGAAAAAGCTTTGATGTAAAAACCATGGACGCCGCAGTGACGGGCAACATCGCGTCTGCATTCTTAAAAGGCTACCGCTACCATGACATAAAACTGGCAGGCAATGTAGCAGGCAAGAAGGGCAACCTGGATTTCAGTTCGGCAGACTCCAACCTGCGCATGCAGCTGACCGGTAGTGCAGATTTTAACGGGGCTTCGCCTGCTGTAAAGGCAGATATAAAACTGGACAGTATAGACTTCCAGGCACTGCACCTGTATGCAACAGAACTACGCGCACGAGGCCTGATACATGCAGACTTCCCGGTGCTGGATATGGATTATCCGAGAGGAGATTTCTATTGGTGGCAGCCTATCATTAATGCAGATGGCAAAAAATATTACCTGGACAGTATGTACATCGTTGCCCGATCGAGCAAAGACTCCGGACAAAATATAGTGGCGAGCATGGATGTGCTCTATGCGAAAATAACAGGCAAGATAGCACTGACCAAAATAGGGACCATACTACAAGAACACATAGACCGGCATTATACATCACCAAAAGAAGACAGTATAAAAAGGTCTCTTGCAAAGGTAGAAAGGGGCGCAAAAAGAAAACTGGACAGCCTTTCAGGAAAGGGGAGATTTGACAGTACCCGTAAAAGAATACCCGGCACATATGGATTAGCAATACAAGCAACTATTATTGACAAGCCAATGCTGCACAGCATTTTGCCTGGCCTTACCTCTTTCGATTCCATACACATAGATGGCACGTTGACTCCAAGACGCCTTGCATTCAATATGCAGGTGCCGAACCTGGAGTATGGCAGCACCAATATAGATAACGGAGTAGTGACCATAAGAGGTACCGACTCTGCATTTACCTATAAAGTGACGGCAGATAAGATAACGCAGGGTAATTTCCATTTGTGGTTTGCCGATGTACATGGCAACCTCGATCAGAATACTGTAAATACAAGCATAAGCCTGAGTGACGATGAACGCAAGGAGCGGTTCCTGATAAAAGCAAATATGAAGAAGGTTGGCGACCAGCAAATAGTGCACCTCGATACGGGACTGAAGCTGAACTATAAAGTATGGAACGTGGCCGCGGCCAATAAAATAGTACTTGCGAACGGCGGCTTTTACATTCGTGACTTCGAGATCAGTAATGCAGGACAATCTATAATGGCGAGCAATACTGAAGAGCGCGTAAACAGCCCGCTGACCATAGCGATCAATAACTTCCAGTTATCAAATCTTACAGAAGCCATCAGCAAGCAAGATACCCTGCTTGCAGGGGGTACGCTAAATGCTACCGCCACCTTAAACGAAGTGACGCCGGCGCTGAAGGTGACAGGCGACATTAACATCACTCAACTAACTGTGATGGGAGACACGCTGGGGGACCTGCATACACAGGTGAACAGCAAAGAAAATAACGCGCTGGATACAAAGCTAACGCTGAAAGGACAAGGCAATGATATAGCCCTGAATGGCAACTACTACCTGAAACCATATAACGGCAACGACCTGGATATGACCCTGGATGTAACAGCTCTGGCTGTGCACAGTTTTGAAACCATAGCACAGAACCAAATAAGGAACAGCACCGGTTTTGTGCGTGGCAAGCTAGACATAAAGGGCGCCATAGCAACGCCCACCATAACCGGCGAGCTGCGCACAGACAAATTGATAACTACCGTAAGCCAGCTCAATGCCCGCTACCAGATGCCGGCAGAAAAAATCCTGTTTACGAAGGATAAAATATCATTCGAACATTTTACGATAGGTGACAGCTCCAATAATAAAGCTGTAATAGACGGCGATATAAATATTGCAGACTATAGAGATATGCAGCTGGATATGACGTTTAAGGCAAACAACTGGCGTGCAATACATTCTAAGGCTAAAGACAATAAAGTTTTTTATGGCGATCTGATGCTGACCACCAACCTTACTATAAAAGGGCCGATGGCCGCGCCCAATGTAGATGGCGATCTGAAAATACAGAAGGGAACGAATTTTACAATAGTAACACCGGAAAGCAACCCTGAGCTACAAAGCACAAAAGGTATAGTGCTATTCAGAAACATGAAGGACACGGGCAGAAGCAAGCTACTGGTGCCTAAAAAGAAAGTGGCAGTAAAAAGACGTAAGGTGTCTGCAGGTTCTGACTTCAACGTAAATATCACCGTGGATAAAGAAGCACAGTTCAGCCTGATCATTGACCAGGCATCGGGTGACTTCCTGAGCGTGAAGGGTGATGCCACTATAAATGCTTCTGTAAATAAAGGCGGCACCATAAGCCTGGCCGGCACCTATGCGGTGCATGACGGCGCTTACCAGTTGAACTATAACTTTATCAAGCGTAAGTTCAAGATCAGTGATGGCAGTATCATTACATTTGCAGGCGATCCGGTAAAGGGCACCAACCTAAATGTAACGGCTGTGTATGAAGCAACCGTGCCGCCATATGACCTCGTGCAGCGGCAGGTAGCTGACCAGGCGCAACTGAACTACTATAAGCAGCGAATTCCGTTTGACGTAAACCTGCACATGAAGGGGCCAGTGATGAAACCAATGCTGACCTTTGATATCGAACTACCGGAAAACAAAGTGTATCCGCTGACCCCTGACCAGATACAGACCATACAGGGCAAGTTGATCCAGATAAGGACAGATACCTCTGAGCTGAACAAGCAGGTATTCGCATTGCTTATTCTTAACCGCTTTGTTTCTGATGATCCGTTCAGCTCAGGTGCAGGCACAAGCGCATCATTTGCTGCGCTGCAAAGTGTGAGCACGTTCATAGGAGAGCAGCTGAACCAGGCGGCAGGAAAACTGGTAAAGGGCATAGACTTCTCTGTGGACCTGGGAACTACTGAAGACTATACAACCGGCGATATGCGCAGGCGTACCGACCTGAACCTGGCGGCATCGAAACGATTGCTGAACGACCGACTAAAGCTGACAATAGGCAATAATTTTGAGTTGGAAGGACCGCAAACCAACAACACACAAAGCAACCTGATACCTACTAACCTGGCAGCGGACTATTTACTATCTGCTGACGGCAAGTACAGTGTAAGAGCATACCGCAAAACATATGACGAAGGTGTATTGCTGGGCTATGTAACTGAAACGGGTGTGAATTTTATTGTAAGCCTGGATTATAATAAGTTCAATAGGGCAATAATGAGCCAGAAGAAAAAAGCCTCACTAAGGGCATTAAGAGATTCGGCAGCGGTAATCAACAATAGTAACAAAAAATAGCTTTTGCAAAAGATAACGAACATATCATTTATTCTCCTCGCTGCCCTGCTTTTTACTGCATGCAGTAATACCAGGCACCTGCCAAAAGGCGAAAGTCTTTTTAAAGGGAGTAAGGTGCATATAAAGGATAGAGAAGCTTCTAAAAAAGAACGGAAGTTGCTGGAGAACGATCTTACGGGCGTGGTACGCCCACGACCGAACAGTAAATTTTTGGGCATACGCGCCAAGCTGACCATATACAACCTGGCAGGTGTGCCAAAAAAGAAAAAAGGATTAAGAAAGTGGCTGCGTGAGAAAGCAGGCGAACCGCCGGTACTTACCAGCTCAGTGAGAATGAACATGAACAAAGACCTGATGGTAAATACGCTGCAAAACAGGGGCTTCTTTTACGGAACCGTTTCCGCTGAAATGAAAACGGATACGAACAAGAAGAAATCCACGGCTGTATTTGATGTGACAACAGGACCGCAATACAAGATACTCACCTCGATGTACAAGAAGGATTCTTCTGCGGCGATATCGAGAGATGTTGATAGCATTTTCAAGACTACTTTACTGACGCCCGGCACGCCGTATAACCTGGACCTGATAAAGGCTGAAAGGGAACGAATAGACCGCAGCCTGAAAGAAATAGGCTACTTCTATTTCAGGCCCGACTATATTTTGGTAGTAGTAGACAGCTCTATAGGCGACCATAAAGTAAACATGTATGTGCGGCTGAAGCACAGGGAAATACCACCTGAGGCATACAGAGTATATAACATCAATGACATCTTCATATATGCTAACTATAAGCTAAGGGGTAAACGGCAGGATACTGCAACAGACAGCATGGTGGTGGTAGATAACTACCATGTGATAGACAAAAAGAAAACGTTCAAGCCGACAGTATTCTCTGAAGCAATGGTATTTGAAAAAGGAGATAAGTACAGCCTGGACGACCAGAATACATCGCTGAGCAGGCTGGTGAACATGGGTGTATTCAAATTTGTGAAAAACAGGTTTGACCCTGTGACGGATTCGTTGCTGGATGTATTTTACTACCTCACACCCTATCCAAAAAAATCATTGCGGTTCGAAGTGGGTCTGCTGACGCAGAATGATAACCGGGCCGGTACGCAAGGAAGCATCAGCTGGCGAAACCGCAATGTATTCAAGGGCGCGGAGGAACTATTATTTAAAATAAACGGAGGATTTGAAGCGCAGTATTCTGGCGCAATAAGAAGGCCTCCTATCTATAATTTCGGAATTGAATCAAATCTGTCGGTCCCAAGGTTTGTTGTGCCCTTTATTTATATAGGATCTGTAAGCCGCTACCTTCCAAGGTCTATAGTGAAGTTGAAGTATAATTATGAAGCACAATCGAACCTGCTGCGAATCAATTCCTATACTGCTTCTTATGGCTATAGCTGGAAAGAAGGTCCCCATAAGGAACATCAGTTATACCCCATCAACTTTACGTATGTAAAGACGGACACGCTGGGCAACAAAGACTCGCTGAAAGGCATTTATCCAAACCTTATTTTTAATGGTATCATCATAGGACCAACCTATAAATATACCTATACGTCGCATGTGGGTGCAAAGCATAGAAATTCGATCTATTTTGATGGTTTAATAGACCTGTCGGGAAATATATTAGGACTGCTTAAGAAAGCCGACTACAAGACGAACCCCGATCTGTTGTTCGGATCTACCTATGCACAGTATGTAAAGCTACAGCCTGATTTTCGCTACTACCTTAACCTGTCCCAGTATGCTATGCTGGCATCACGTGTAATGGCGGGTGTAGGTATTCCTTATGGTAACTCTTCGCAGCTACCTAACATCAAACAGTTCTGGGCAGGTGGCAACAGCGATCTTCGTGGTTTCCCGTCCCGCCTTTTAGGGCCGGGCACTTATAATGCTGCGGGTAATGGTAAGAGTAACTATTTGCAGACACTTGGCGACCTGAAGCTGGAAAGCAATATAGAGCTGAGACAAAATATTTATAAGTTCCTGAACATGGGCCTGTTTGTAGATGCAGGAAATATATGGCTTTATAATAGCAACCCTGATCTGCCGGGCGGAACATTTACTTCTTCATTCATGAAAGAGCTGGCAGTTGATGGTGGGTTCGGATTACGTTTTGATTTCAAAATACTGATACTGCGCCTTGACCTGGGTATTCCTTTCCGTAAGCCATGGTTGCCGGAAGGTGACCGCTGGGTTTTCAGCAAAATAGATATCGGCGACTACGACTGGAGAAGGCAGAACATGGTTTTTAATATAGCTATTGGCTATCCGTTCTAACTGTTAAACTCTTCTAGGATGGCTTCCAGTTCGCTAATGATCATGGCAGTAGCACCCCATATAATGGTACCATCCTGCAATTGATAGGCATGTACTTTTCTTTTTACATCTGGATACTTAGGTGATATTACTTCGGTAACAGTCTTTCGCTCTGCGTGCAGCAATTCATTGAGCGGCACTTCTATTGTATAGGATACTTCGTTGTGGCTTAGGTTGTATTCGGGACGTTGTGATGAATAGCCAATATAGGGATAGACATTAAAATTACTGACCGGGATATAGAGTGATGTGAGGGCACCTAGTATGTCTACATCACCAGACATAATACCTACTTCTTCGTTGGCTTCACGCAATGCTGTTGCTCTCAGGTCAGCATCGGTGCTGTCATAACTACCCCCAGGGAATGATACCTGTCCGCTATGTGCCGTCTTGTCTTCACGGCGTTTCATAAGTAGTACATGCAGCACTTCATTTACAGGGAATAGCAGGCACAATACTGCGCTTGGCCTGGCATTGTCAGGTACGGTTACAGGCATGGCTACCACTCTGCCTATCATCCGCTCCTGTGCAGTGCGGCCGGGTAGCGGTTGCTTTAACCGCTCTTTGAGCCATTCTATTTTGTCTGTATTATTCACTCGTCCTTAAATCCGATCTTTATATGTGAGCCATCGCAGAAGGGTTTGTTGGCCGATGCGCCGCAGCGGCAGAAGGCAGTTACTTTGCTTTTATGGTGTTCGTTTCCTTTGGCGTCTTTCACTGTGATGTTGCCGTATGCGATCAAAGGCCCGTTCTTCATTACTTCCATTGCTGTCGTCACTTCTTCGGAGCCATTGTCCTCAGTTATTTCCTTACTGTTCTTCACGTAACTGAGCGCACCTGACGGGCACCTCGATACCTGCTCGATGATGCGTTCCTCATCGGCACCTTCCATATTCACCCATGGACGTACACGTGGGTTGAACACCTCGCCCAACCCTTTCCAGCAAACAGTGGAATGGATGCACAAGTCAGGCTTCCATACCACTGTTATATCTCCTTTACTATAGTGTTTTATCATAGCGCCGCCGCATTTATGACATTGGCACTTCAAAGATAATTACATCACTTTGCTTAGCCGCTGTTATTTCGAAAGAATCAGCATCGCTGATACCCAGAGCATCTCTTTTATTCAGTTGCTGTCCTTCTGAACTGATGCTGCCGTCTATGACGAATATATAAGCACCACTGTTTTTATTATGGAATGTATGGGACAGGCTTTTGCCTTCTTCAAGCGTAGTACGGTATATCCATGCATCCTGGTGAATTTTCAGGCCTTCATCTGTATTGTCTATTGGTGACACTAAGGCCTGTAGCTTGTTCACCCGGTCTTCCGCAGCAAACATTTTCTGATCGTATCGCGGGGTAACGTTCTTCTTGTTCGGGAATATCCAGGTCTGTAGCAGGTTTACCTTCTTATGCTGGTCGTGGTTGTATTCGCTGTGCACTACACCGCTGCCGGCACTCATTACCTGTACTTCGCCCGGCACTATTGCCTGCTTATGCCCCATGCTGTCCTGGTGCTCCAATGCACCATCCAGCACTACGGTGATGATCTCCATATTGTCGTGCGGGTGCTTGCCGAAACCAGAACCTCCTGCGACTATATCGTCATTCAGTACACGGAGCATCCCAAAGTGGACTTTTGTCGGGTCGTACCAGTTTGCGAAACTGAATGAATGATGCGCATCGAGCCAGCCGTGGTTGGCGTGCCCGCGCTTGTCTGCCGCATGAAATATTGTTGTTGCCATAATCTTGTTTTTAAATAATAGATGTACATACATCTATGCAAATGATATGCCCACACTAATTTATGACAAAATAGCCGACTTCCGCATGTCATAACCGTTATTTGTAGCCTATAAAATGGTAAATTGCCCCATAATAGCAGACAAAATAACGAGTCTGTTATAACCTATTAACAAAACGCAGCACAGCATATGGCGCAAACAATACTAGTAATAGACGATGAAAAAGCGATCCGCAAGGCGCTGGGAGAGATACTGACCTTTGAGGGTTTTGTGGTGGATGAAGCGGGAGATGGCGCCGAAGGCGCCAAAAAAATCAAAGAAAACAATTACGACTGCATTCTCTGCGATATAAAAATGCCCAAAATGGACGGCATAGAGGTGCTGCAGATGGCAAAGGAGGAAAAGCCGGACATTCCGTTTATTGTGATCTCCGGGCATGGCAATATTGAAACAGCGGTAGATGCGGTGAAGAAAGGAGCTTATGATTACATCTCCAAACCACCTGACCTGAACAGGCTGCTGATCACCATCCGTAATGCAATGGATAAAAAGTGCCTGGTAGCTGAAACCAAGCAGCTTCGCAAACGCATCAACCGCGGATACGAGATGATAGGTGAAAGCGAAGGTATGAAACGCATACATGAAACCATAGCCAAGGTGGCACCTACGGACGCCCGTGTGCTGGTAACGGGAGAAAATGGTGTAGGCAAGGAACTGGTAGCAAGAAAGATACATGAGCTGAGCACCCGCGCAAACGGCCCGCTGATAGAAGTGAATTGTGCGGCCATCCCAAGTGAACTAATAGAAAGTGAGTTGTTTGGCCATGAGAAGGGATCTTTTACCTCTGCCATAAAGCAGCGGATTGGGAAATTTGAACAGGCGAATGGCGGAACGCTTTTCCTTGATGAAATCGGCGATATGAGCCATGATGCGCAGGCTAAGATGCTGCGCGCCCTGCAGGAAGGAAAGATAACCCGCGTAGGCGGTGAAAAAGAAATAAAAGTAGATGTGCGCGTGATAGCGGCTACCAATAAAAACCTGCTCGAAGAAGTAGACGCGAAGAAGTTCAGGCTGGACCTTTACCACCGCCTGAGCGTGATACTGATACAGGTGCCGTCGCTGAATGCCCGCAGGGATGATATACCTGCGCTCATCAATCACTTTATGAAAGAGATAAGCGAGGAGTACAAGCAGAATGCGAAAGAGGTAGAACCGGACGCAGAAAAGGCGTTACAGGAATATAACTGGACAGGTAATATCCGCGAGCTGCGCAATGTAGTAGAACGCCTGATCATCCTCTCTGATAAGACGATAACAAAGAAGGATGTGGAGACGTTTATAATGATGAAGTAAAACAAGATTGTATAAAAAAGCCTGCAACTAGTTATAGTTGCAGGCTTTTCTCTTTTTAAGCGGAGTTATAACTATCCTATTGCTTCTTTCAAGTCATCTATCAGATCGTCGATGTCTTCGATACCTACGCTGAGGCGGATGAGTGAATCTACCAGACCGTTCTTAATGCGTTCTTCGCGGGGGATAGAACCGTGTGTCATAGAGGCGGGATGGCCGATCAGTGATTCTACACCACCAAGAGATTCTGCCAATGCGAACAGCTTTGTTTTCTTCAGTACGCTCATGGCTGCTTCCATATTATCATCCGTCAGTGTGAAGGAAATCATGCCGCCGAAGCCGCGCATCTGCTTCTTAGCAATATCATGGTTTGGATGGTCTTCGAAACCTACCCAAAGTACTTTACCCACTTTCGGATGATTGCGCAGGTAGTTGGCTATTGCTTCACCGTTCTCGCAATGGCGCTGCATACGTACGTGTAATGTCTTGATACCACGAAGTACCAACCAGCAATCATGCGGGCCGGGTACTGCACCACAGCTGTTCTGTATAAAGCGCAGGCGCTCTTCCAGTTTGTGATCGTTCATGATGAGCGCTCCGTGTACCACATCGGAGTGACCGCCCAGGTACTTGGTAGCAGAATGCAATACAATATCTGCACCCAGGTCGAGCGGATTCTGCAGGTATGGTGATGCGAATGTGTTATCGGCTACAAGGATGAGGTTATGCTTTTTAGATATTTCGGCACAGGCTGCAATATCAATCACATTCAGCAACGGATTGGTTGGTGTTTCTATCCATATCATCTTTGTTTTATCATTGATGAACTTGTTGATGTGCTGGGCATCGTGCATGCCTATGAAGTGAAATTTCACACCATAGTTTGCAAATATCTTCGTCATAATACGGTAGGTACCGCCATAGAGGTCGTTAGATACGATCACCTCATCGCCCGGAGCCAGCAGTTTGATCACGGCATCTGTCGCCGCCATACCGCTGCCGAAGCAAAGACCATACTTGCCATTCTCTATTGCGGCAAGTGCATCCTGCAATACTGTACGTGTAGGATTCTGTGTACGGGCATATTCATAACCCTTATGATCGCCGGGAGCAGCCTGTACATAAGTAGAGGTCTGGTATATAGGAGTCATTATTGCACCTGTTGTAGGATCCGGTGTAACTCCTGCATGTATTAGCTTGGTATCTATCTTGTATTGTTTGTGTGCCATATTATCGTTTATATTGGATTGCAAAAATATCTTTAATAAATGAAGAATTGACAAACACAAGGATCAAACAACACACATATTCTGTTTTTGTTATGATTATGGTGTGAAGCTGTAAATCGCATACCCATATCTATCGCCTATCCATTTGAACTTATGTTCATCGATCAGCAAAAACGGTAGTTGCTCATGCCAACGATTGAAATCCTTCCTTTGAGCATCAGCAACCATGTATTTTACAAGGCCATTATTAAGCCAAGCCGTGAATGTCGTGTAATTGTAAGTAGTGGCACTGGCGAGGTAGGTTTCAGAAACAACATCTTTTGTGGGCATGATGGCATACTCAATGAATAGATTATCGAGGAAGTTCCGTTCTGTGAATAGTATCTTTTCGCCTTGCTGCAGGTGCAGGTCGTGGATAAAATGATCGTAGAGCGCTTTATCGCGGGTGTACTGTTCTTTATTATTCTCTATGCTTTTGTCTATATACACAGCAGTGACCAGTCCAATTGTTTTGGAGGTAACCAAAACGAACAGTGCAAAACATGCAAAACGGTGTGTAGTTACCGGATAACGAAATGGGCTAAATAATACCTGCTTAGCGGATTCGCCTTCTAATAAGAATGGCAAGGAAATCATAAGCATAACCAGGAACTCAATAAAGTAGTTATTGCTGCTGCCTATCTTTAGCCCGGTGATGACCGCAAATAACCAGCATAGTCCTACACCTAAAGCAACAATGCGGAATACAGGATCGCTTATTTTCTTTACAGCGGTATACACAATGATGCCACCTATAAAATAGCAGGGTACCAGCTCTATGAAAAACTGGCTGACAAATATGCGGTACAGGAAGGAAAGGTCGGTACCGTTCTTTAACCCTAAATATGCATTCTGATACATTTCATGCCATGCACCGCCAATACATATCCAAGCTATAATGGCGGCACAGAGCAATGTGACCCCGGAATAAATAAGCAAATGCCAATAGCGGCGCTGTATAATAAGTAATGACAGCCCTATGATGCCGCATACCAAAATGCCGCTTTGCTTGCTCATAACACATGCGGCGGAAAACAGCCCAGCCATCAATAAGTAAAGTAACTGTTGCTTCCGGCGATAACGGATAAATGCGCAAAAAGCACTTGCAAAAAACAGCAGATGCAGGCTATCGCCACGTAGAAAGTAGTGCGTGGTAAGGATAATCAGCACAGGTGTTGCAAACAGCAGCGATCGCCTTCCGGCAATACCCCATATGCTGATTATCCATGCAACAACCGCTACAGTAAGCAGGTTGAATACCAATGCAAGTATGCGACATAAGGTGTAAATGCCCTTTACATTTAACGCTTCGACGCCAACTAACTTTGCGACAGCGGCAGCGAGATAGTAATGCAGCGGCGTGTATTGAATTATTGCGTAAGTACCAGCAGCGGGATCCTGGTAAAGAGGCTGTCCAAGCAATATGCGTTGTATGCCATACACTACATTTGTCTCTATACCGCCCATATTATTGTTACAATAGGTGATCAATACGCAGCGGGTAAGGAGCGTAATGATGAATAACACCAGGGTATAGCTATATAGTTTTTTCGGAACGGTCATTGCTGGATAGTTCGTAGATGGGCTGGGCCCTGTTATCCTGACGGGAAAAATCGATCAGCAGCATTCCATGTTCGGCAAACGAACGTATTGCATGCTGCACGTGCTTTCTGAATCCCATTTTGGACGTGCCACCCAACCTTGCCTGTTTAGCTGCAACAATATATTGCCTGCGGCATTTTTGCTTCGACAAAAATGCCGCAAGGTGCGAGAAATTCGCATCTATCGCCATTTCCATAATTGCACGGTTGATGAGGCAGAAGTTGCCGAAGTTCATTTGCTTGCCTGTAGCCAGCCGGAAGAGTGCCTTGTATATTAAATAACAGCCTTTGAACAAAACCGACTCGTGCCGCTGACCACGTACCACATTTACAACGTCATTGTCCTTTAATGCAAGCAATTGCGGGATAACGTACGGCGCATCTTCACCATCGGCGTCCATAACGATAAAATGTTGACCCGGCAACGAGCGGGCAAACAAAAAGCCCTGGTATATGGCTGCCTGATGCCCGGCATTGAATTTCAGATTGATGACCTCCAGGGAAATATCCGGAGTTGAAAAACTGAATTTTTTGAGTAGCTCCAGCGTATTGTCGGTAGAGCAGTCGTTTACAACAACAACAGTAAACCTGTAAGGCAGGGAAATAAGCTCTTGTTCCATCGATCGCAGAAATCTAATTACGGCGTCCTGCTCATTGTAGCAGGGTGTGATTATTGTGACCGATAGTTGGTACGTGTTCATATTTCCCACTCCAAAAATAGCTGAAAATTAACGGGATATTTCGATTGGCACAGTTTTTACTTAGTTAGCAGGAAGGTAATCACTATAATTTAATATCAATATAACTACACTTCAATATTTTTTGATTTTAAGAGGCGTATTATGGAACAAGCAGCTACAAAGAAAGGTTATAAAATATTTGAGGAAGTGGGAGAACAAGTCACTTTCATGGGCGGCTTTATCAGGAACATTTTCAGATCCGGATTCGAGTGGAATGAAATGATCCGTCAGTGCTATATAATCGGCTATAAATCATTCGGGTTGGTAGCTATAACAGGGTTTATACTTGGGTTTGTAATGACCTTGCAATCCATTCCCACTATGAAAGAATTTGGCGCGGTAAGCTTTGTCCCCAGCATGGTATCCATATCTGTGATACGGGAGATAGGCCCGGTGATCATATCGCTCATCTGCGCGGGTAAAATTGCATCCAGTATTGGCGCAGAGCTGGGTAGTATGAAAGTGACAGAGCAGATAGATGCAATGGATGTGTCGGGTGCAAGTCCGATGCAATACCTTGTAGTAACCCGTATCCTTGCCTGTATTTTCATGATTCCCATGCTCTGCATCATGGCAGATGGACTTGCCGTTTGCGGTGGTTATTTCGGTTCGAACATAGGCGGCAAAGTAAGCGCAGTCCTCTATTTCAATAAAGCCTTTCATTCACTTGTTTTTGGTGACCTCTTCCCTTCGGTTATCAAAAGCATCTTCTTTGGTTTTGCAATAGGTTTTGTTGGCTGCTATAAGGGCTATAATTCCAACGGTGGTACAGAAAGTGTTGGGGTCGCGGCAAATTCAGCTGTTGTGAATGCATCGCTATGGATAATAGTCTTAGACGCGATAGCAGTGCAACTGACCAGCTTGTTTGTATATAACTAAGTAACAGAATCATGGCAAACACAGATACAGAAATAATAAAAGAAGAAATGCCCGATAAGCAGGCAGCAACCGACGATACAGACGGAGGGTTGATCGTGCATATCGAGCATCTTAAAAAGTCATTTGGTACCAAGGAAGTATTGAAGGATATAAATCTTGATCTGCGCAAAGGAGAAAACCTTGTAGTGCTGGGAAAGTCCGGTACCGGTAAGTCTGTAGCTATTAAATGCATGGTGGGTATGCTTACACAGGACGAAGGAGCTTGCCAGGTGCTGGGTAAGGAAGTAAAAGATCTTTCAGAGGTGGACCTTAAAGAACTGAGGCAAAAGATAGGCTTCCTGTTCCAGAGTGGTGCACTATACGATTCAATGACGGTGCGCGACAATCTTGCGTTTCCGCTCACCAGAGTATTAAAGATGACGGATGAAGATGAGATCAATAAGCTGATAGAAGAGATGCTGGAAAATGTGGGACTAAAAGATGCTATTGATAAAATGCCGTCAGATCTTTCCGGCGGTATGCGCAAGCGTATAGGCCTTGCCAGAACACTAATATTGAAGCCGCAGATCATGCTTTATGATGAACCGACAACGGGGCTTGACCCAATCACCTCAAAAGAGATCAGCAAGCTGATCATGACTATGCAGAGGAAGTATAAAATATCCGCCATCATCATTACCCATGATATTGCCTGTGCAAAAATAACTGCAGACCGCATGGTGATAATGAAGGAGGGATTGATAGCAGCAGAAGGCACATTTGATGAGCTGGAAAAATCAGACGACGAATTTGTAAGCTCATTTTTTAAATAAACAACATTATGAAAACCACATCGGGACAAAAAGTTAGGATCGGGATATTTACGCTTGTAGGGATAGGTGTTTTGCTAGGCGCCATATTCATTATCGGCGACAAACAAAATCTGTTCAGCCACACATTCTCTATTCATGGGAAATTTAAAAACGTAGGTGGGCTGCAAATTGGTAATAATGTACGATTCGCCGGTATCAATGTAGGTACGGTAGAGGACATTGTTATTGAGAATGATACGACGGTGCGTGTAGATATGCGCCTCCAGGAAAAAGTAAGGCAATTCCTGAAAACGGATGCTAATGCGTCCATAGGGTCTGACGGACTGATGGGAGATAAACTGATCGTAATAGCACCCGGCACTGCCCCTAATAAAAACCTGGCGGACGATGCCCTGATACCAACGGTTAACCCGATAGAATTTGATAAGGTGATCGCTAAGTTCACGAAGATCGCCGACAATGCAGAGGTTATTACCGCTTCACTTGCCAATATCTCCAGCCAGATAAGCGGCGGAAAGGGCAGCCTGGGGAAACTGATTTATACAGATGACCTGCAAAAGGGATTGGTGGGTACAGTAAATACAGCGCAGAAAACAATGGAGTCTGCCAAAGACGCTATAGGCAGCGTAAAGAAAGGTGTGGAAGGGTTTAGCGAAAATATGGAGGCCGTGAAGCATAATGTGCTGGTAAGAGGCTACTTTAAAAAGAAGGAAAAAAGAGCACGAAAAAGAGCGGAAGATTCTACCAAAGCGGCACAAAGCACGCAAACTGTTTCGCCGGCACCACTACCTGTTCCTGAAACAAAATCAAAGTAATAGATTCGACATTAAAAATGAAAGGCGCCAATGGCGCCTTTCATTTTTTTATTTTTAAGTAGTTTACTTATTCATTGTAGCCAAGAACTCTTCATTGCTCTTAGTTCCTTTCATTTGCTGCAGCAGGAACTTCATTGCTTCATCGGTATTCATATCAGAGATATGATTACGCAATAGCCACATTTTGTTCTGCACATCTTTATCCATCAGCAGGTCATCACGACGTGTTGATGATGATGTGATGTCGATAGCAGGATAGATACGTTTGTTGGCCAGCTTACGGTCGAGTTGTAACTCCATGTTACCAGTACCTTTGAACTCCTCAAAGATCACCTCATCCATCTTGGAGCCGGTATCTATAAGTGCTGTTGCAAGGATGGTCAGTGAACCACCATTCTCTATTTTACGCGCAGCGCCAAAGAATTGTTTTGGCTTCTGCATTGCGTTTGCTTCCACACCACCGCTCAATACTTTACCACTTGCAGGCGCTACTGTGTTGTGCGCACGTGCAAGACGGGTTATAGAATCGAGCAGTATCACTACATCGTGGCCTACTTCCACCAGGCGCTTTGCTTTCTGCAATGCGATGGTCGATACTTTTACGTGCTTATCTGCAGGTTCATCGAATGTTGATGCGATCACCTCTGCACGTACACTGCGCTGCATGTCTGTAACTTCCTCAGGGCGCTCATCTACCAGTACTATCATCAGGTAGCACTCAGGGTGATTTGCCGCTATTGCATTTGCCACTTCTTTCAGCAACATCGTCTTACCGGTCTTTGGCTGTGCTACTATCAGTCCGCGCTGGCCCTTGCCTATTGGCGTAAAGAGGTCCATGATACGGGTACTGTAGTTGCCGCCTGTTGTAGTAAGGCTTAGTTTCTCGAACGGGAACAATGGCGTCAGGTAATCGAACGGAACGCGGTCGCGTATCTCGTCCGGGTGCTTACCATTGATCGTTTCCACTTTTAGCAGTGCGAAATATTTTTCGCCTTCTTTCGGAGGGCGCACATTGCCTTTCACGGTATCACCCGTCTTCAGACCAAACAATTTGATCTGGGAAGGAGATACATAAATATCATCGGGAGAGCTTAAGTAATTATAATCGCTGCTGCGTAAAAAGCCATAACCGTCGGGCATCATTTCCAATACACCTTCACTTGCTACTATTCCTTCAAACTCGAGGTTGAAATTGCTTTGCTTTTCTTCGCGCGGCGGGCGGCGGTTAAATGGCTGGTTTTGTACGGGCTGTTGTGGTTTTTCTGTTTCCGCATCAGCAGCGCCCTGTGGAGGCTGCACTTCCGGAGATTCGGTAGGCATAGTAATGCCGGTACTTTCTTCGGTAGTTTGTGCACGTGGCGCAGGAGGAGGTGTTGGTGTTTGTTGCTGCGGCTGAGCGGCCGGGGTTGTTGCAGACTGCCTGTTTTCCTGCCTGTTGTCGTTTCTTTCTTCCCTTGGTTTTGGGATCTGTATATTAGAAGTATCTCTTTTTATATTGGGATTGGGATTGGGGTTGTTATTGTTGCCTGCCCTTTCCGGCATCTTGTCCGGTGTCACGTCTTCTTTTGGCTTGCGTGCACGTGGCTTTTTGCTGATGGTATCTTCCGCTTCGGCAGGAGCTGCAGCTACCGGAGCAGCCGGTTTTGCTGTTACAGGGGCCACAGGGGCTTCCGCTGCATCTTCCTTAGGCTTGCGGCCACGTTTCTTCTTAGGCTCCTCTTCGCCGGCTTTACCGTCGTTTGCCTGCTCATCAAGTATCTTTTTAATAAGGGCTGTTTTTTCTAATGAGCCTGCGTTCTGTATTTTTAAGTGGTCGGCTACATCGATAAGCTCGGGAATGAGCATATCATTTAATTGAAGAATGTCGTAAGGCATGCAAGGATTTTTTCTGAATAATATTTTTAAACTAAAGTGGCTTTCACCGGTCTCGACTCTTTTGAAAAATTTTCTTTTTGGGAAATGTTCAGGTAAACTGAATGAAAGGCTGGAACAACTAACTGTTTCCTTACTGCAAGTTTACGACTGTTTTCGATAAAAATGAAAAAAATGTTTATTTCCCCATATTTTCTATAAAAGACCTTGCCATGTCGGCAATAGTCGTAGAAATAGACCTGTATTTGAATTTTGGGAATGTTTTCAGGAGCTTTTCGTTATTGTAATAACATACCGCATTAGAGTTTTTCACAGTTTCCCGGGTTATAATGGAGCGCTTACCGGTCAATGCACTACGCATTGCACTTAATCGCCATGCTATTGAGGTCATAAAAGGGGTGGCATAGATGTGGGGCGGCTTTTTACCGAGCGCAGCAGCCATAAGGGTAAATATTTCCTTGTAACTATGATTACCTCCATTCAGTATATAGCGTTCAGCAGTTATATCTGACGCCATCAGCATCACCATTACATCGATCACGTCTTTCACATCTACCCAGCTATTCACGCCCCGCGAATAAAAAGGAAATTCTTTATAGACCACTTTCATCAGTTGCGCGGAGAGGTCTGTGTTGTGGCCTGCGCCCAGAATGATGCCGGGATTGACAATAACGGCATTCAAACCCTCGCCAATACCCCGCCATACCTCCATTTCCGCCAGGAACTTACTTACAGCATAAACAGAATTATTCTTGCTTTCGTTCCATTCCTCCTCTTCTGTGATCTCCTTGGTAAGGTCGGCGGCACGGCCGAGCGCAGCGATGGAGCTTACATATACCATTTTGCGGATACCCTGTTCCAGCGCCTGGTTCACTATGTGTTCTGTGCCGGTAGGGTTAAAATGCAGCATTTCATCCTTTTTCTCGGGATCGAAGGTGACAATGGCTGCGCAGTGGTACACTTCTGTCACATCCTTCATAGCTTCCTCTACCGCAAAAATATCGAGCAGGTCGCACTGCATCCAGGAGATACCGGGCAGGTTTGCCAGCTCACTATCTGGAGCATGAGTATGGTAAAGCGCACGTACCTGCAGCCCCTGTGAGGATAATTGCCGCACCAGATGCCTGCCAAGAAAACCACTTGCGCCTGTTATAAGGATCATGAAAGCACCAAAAGTACGAGTTAACTGATTATCTATGCTAAAGGCTCAAAATTTAAAACATGATACTCAGCTGTGCTTATTAAAAAAGAGAAAAGTGTATCTGTATTTATTGAGATATATCCCTCACTTTTGTTGTAATGAAATTCTATATCGAAACGGAACGGCTTATTTTGCGGGACCTGTTGCCGACAGATGCAGACGGCATGTTCGAGCTTGACTCTGATCCGGAGGTGCATAAATACGTTGGGCGGAAGCCTGTACAGGTAATTGAGGAAAGCAGGAAGGTGATCGATATTATCAGAGCACAATATGACGCCAATGGCATAGGTCGCTGGGCAGTAATAGAAAAAGCAACCGGTGCGTTTATCGGGTGGTCAGGATTAAAGCTGATGACAACAGAGATAAACGGGCACACCAATTACCTGGATCTTGGCTACCGGTTCATTAAGCGTTATTGGGGTAAGGGCTATGCTACTGAAACCGCTTTGGCTTCAGTGCAATACGCATGGAATGAACTAAAGGCGACGGAACTCTATGGTATTGCTGATATAAACAATAGGGCTTCACGCAATGTGCTGGAGAAATGTGGCCTGCAGTTCAAAGAAATATTTGAGTATGATGGCGATCCGCATGCATGGTATGAACTAAAGAAATAAGGGATATGAAACATAATCACCACTACAAACTCACAACAAAATGGAACGGCAATAAAGGGACCGGCACCAGCCACATCTCCGAATATGACAGGAGCCACTCGATAAATTTTGAAGCTAAACCGCCACTGCATCTTACTACTGATAATGCCGCTTATGGAGATAAGTCAAAGCACAATCCAGAAGACCTTTTGGTGGCCGCGCTTTCTTCCTGCCATATGCTGTCTTATCTGTACCTGTGTGCACAAGCAGGTATAGTCATCGTTGATTATGTGGATCATGCAACCGGTATTATGGAGGAAAACATTTCTGGTGGCGGGCATTTTACCGAAGTAACATTGAACCCGGTATGTGTTGTGAAAGACGCATCGATGATAGAAAAGGCAATAGAGCTGCATCACAAAGCTGGCGAAATGTGCTTTATTGCCAGCTCAGTAAATTTTAAAGTAAACCACAATCCTGCCTGTAAGGTTGCAGGATAATAGTTTTGATTTTTTATGAAAATAGCAGCAGCCCAAACCATACCTAAGGATGGCGACATAGCAGCAAATATATCCGATCATATCCGGCTGGCATCATTAGCCGCAGAGCACGGCGCGCAACTGATCATCTTTCCCGAAATGTCATTGACCGGCTACCAGATGGAGGGAGCAACGGAACATTCCTTTAGCGAAGATGATGAACGGCTGGCATCTTTAAAGAAATTATCAGCGGAACGTAATATTGTTATTATAGCAGGTGCACCGGTGCAGATAGGGGGACAATTATATATCGGAGCCTTCGTATTGTCGCCGGATAATACAACGGCAGTCTATACCAAACAATTCCTGCACGAAGGCGAGGAAAAATTTTTTCGTAGTAGCTTCGACCACGATCCGTTGATCATGATCGGCACGGACAAAGTATCAACGGCTATTTGCGCGGATATAACAAACCCGTTGCATGCTGAAAATGCCGCAAAGAGAGGGAGTGATCTGTACGCCGCAGGAATTTTCTTTACACCTGACGTTCCTGCAAAAGCGCATACGATATTATCAGCGTACGCAAAGCAACACTCTATGAATGTATTGATGGCAAACTATGGCGGGCCTTCATGGGGATTGGTAGCGGGCGGCTACAGCGGTTTCTGGACCAGCACAGGCGAGCTGGTTGGTGCGCTCGATAATGCAGGTGAAGGACTGCTGATCGCTACAAATAAAAATGGCAACTGGAGCGTTGCAATACTAAAGACTCAAGAATAATGATGGACAACATACAATACGTCCGGGCAGATGAAAAAGAAATACCTTCTCTTATTCGCTTAAGAATAGCATTCTTATCTGAAATAATGGGCGTACCAGCGGAAGAGGATATTGACTCCTTAAAACAATGTCTTGAAAACTACTTCACAATAGCCTTAAAGGATAACACTTGTATTTGTTGGCTCGCACTAGTAAACGAAGTGCCTGTCAGCATTGGGACTATGGTTGTAAAAGTTCAGTTAGGCACATTCAAAAATCCTTCCGGCAGAATGGGCTATATACAGAATATGTACACAGCGCCTGACCATCGTAAAAAAGGAATGGGTAGCATGATCTTAAACAAACTCATTGAAACAGGAACCGAATGGGGCTTAACTGCATTTGAGTTACATGCAACCGACGACGGAGCGCCACTATATCGCAACAAAGGATTTGAGCTACATGATCAGCCAACTTACAGACGCTATAATCACTAAAGAAAAAGCCACCGAATGGTGGCTTTTCAAAATTTTATAAACAGGGCAATTATTTAATAACGCCTAATTCTTTACCTGCCTTAATAAACCCTTCAATTGCTTTATCCAGGTGGTGGCGTTCGTGGCCTGCAGATATCTGCACCCTTATACGCGCCTGTCCTTTTGGTACTACCGGGAAGAAGAAGCCTATAACATAGATACCTTCATCCAGCATACGTGCTGCAAATTTTTGCGCGATGACCGCATCATACAGCATGATAGGCGCAATGGCATGTGTGCCGGGCTTAATGTCAAATCCTGCTTCTGTCATGCGCTTGCGGAAGTACAATGTGTTTTCTTCCAGCTTGTCGCGCAGTGCCGTTGTTTCGCTCAGCATATCAAGTACGGCTATTGATGCGCCTACTATGGATGGAGCGAGAGAATTAGAGAACAGGTATGGACGGCTGCGCTGGCGCAACATATCTATAACTTCTTTTTTGCCGCTTGTGAAGCCACCAGATGCACCACCAAGCGCCTTACCCAATGTGCCGGTGATAATATCTATACGGCCAATTACACCGCACAACTCATGTACGCCCCTTCCGGTTGCGCCCATAAAGCCCGATGAATGGCTCTCGTCTATCATCACCAGAGCATCATATTTATCAGCGAGATCGCATATTTTGTCCAGTTGCGCTATAGTACCATCCATAGAGAATACCGAATCGGTAACTATCATGCGTGTACGTGCACCGCTATGAGCCTGGAGCTGTGCTTCAAGGTCGGCCATATCGTTGTGCTTGTACCTGCCACGGGCAGCCTTGCACAGGCGCACACCGTCTATTATAGATGCGTGGTTCAGCTCATCAGATATGATCGCATCTTCTTCACCCAGCAATGGTTCAAACACACCACCGTTCGCATCGAAGCAGGCTACGTATAGTATCGTATCGTCAGTGCCGAGGAATTTTGCGATCTTTTCTTCCAGTTCTTTATGTATATCCTGTGTACCGCAAATGAAGCGTACAGAACTCATACCATAACCGCGGTGATCTACTGCAGCTTTTGCTGCAGCTACCACTTTTGGGTGCGATGAAAGGCCCAGATAGTTGTTAGCGCAAAAGTTAAGTACTGTGCGGCCATTCACTGTTATTTCCGGACCCTGCTCTGATTCAATAATGCGCTCCTGTTTGAATAAACCCGCGTCTTTGATGTCCTGCAATTCTTTTTGCAGGCGTGTATAAAATGAAGGACTTGACATGCTCTTTTATTAAAAAACTAATTGATTGCTATTGGATTAATTGGACAGTGTATCTGTGCAAGTTTCGTATACCGTACCTGTTGCTGTGTAGGTAATTACCATTTTATTGTTGGTAAATGTTCCTGCACCTTCTACAATGATGCCATTCCCTATGTTTTGCGAACCTATATAAACAGAATCCTGCTCACAGTTCAGCGTTACATACATATTGGTCTGGGTGCCATAGCCACCGAAGTTGTTGATCGTCATTGTGTTTTTCGTTCCGGTTACCTCCGCTGTTGCATTATAATTGTAATCGCGGGCGGAGCAGCTGTTCGTTCCTTTCAGGCCACCAATGAACAGGGAAGCACAATCTGCAGGTATCACAACCAGGTTAAAATTGTATTTCTTCGGCTCGGTTCCTGCAGCAGTACCTACTATGGTAACAGGGTAAGTACCTATGGCCATATTCTCGGTAGAGTAAACATACTTGTAATAATAAGTTGGCAAGCCGGTAGATTTTTGTGGTGTTACCTTAATGCCCTCTGGCAATCCTGTAATTTCCACGGTTACCGAGTCTGTAGGAGAGCCCGTGAGGAACTTTACATACAGCTCTACATATTTGTGGCCTGTATGCGGCAGGTATACATCCTGAGGTACAAGTCCTGTCTCTGTTTCTATAGAATAGGAAACCGGCTGGCGCACAGATTTTTTACATGAAATAGCTACCGAGTAAACAGCCAGCAGCAATAATATAATTTTCTTCATATGGTTTTTTTAAAGCTGAAAGATACGTGCATTACATTAAAATTCATCTGAAAAAGCCATCTTTTTGCACGGTCAGGATTTTTCAGGATGCTAAATTATGCTTTTGCGGCATTGTTTCATAGCCATTTTACTTTTTCGTTCGGCAGGCTGTTCCGCACGCCCTCTTTTGCCGGCTCATCTGTATACCCAAGGAATATTAGTCCGAGCACTATATCCTCTGCACCAAGCCGCAGGTATTCCCTTAGCGCCGGGTGGTGTGTCATACCACCTGTGCTCCAAAAGGATGCTATACCGGCGGCGGCGGCGCCAAGCAGCATATTCTGGACAGCCGCGGAAGCCGCTGCAACCTCTTCCAACTGGGATATTTTAGGGTTATTCCCCCTTTTCATGACCGAAACAACGAGGTGCGATGCCATGTCCACATTATGCAACAGTTTTTCATATGTCGCTTCCTGGTACTTCTCTTCGGCCGTATGCTGCTTATAGAGGTCAGCATGGGCCTGACCGAATTGTGCTAACGATGTTCCATTATATACAAGGAACAACCAAGGTTCAGTTCGGCCGTGCGTTGGCGCCCAATGTGCCAATTCCAGCAAGCTGTTGACTGTTTCATTGGCTATTAGTTGCCCGTTCATCTTTTTCCAGCTTACGGAGCGCCTGTTCTTTATCACATCGGCGATCTGCTCAAATTGATCCCTTTCCATCGGGCAAAGGTAACGGTTCGTGTTTACGGGAAGCTTATTTCGCTCTTAGGGTTTCTGTATTTCTTCAGCGTCTTATAAGGTATTACGCTCCATTCAGGGTCCCTGCATATAGCCACAACGTGCGGAAATTCAGGCGATAAGTACAGGCCTTCATTTGTGAGATACCACTTTGGATATTCCCATATATAACTCTGGGTGTAGTCGCAGGGCTCCTTGTCCTTCATATGTTTGGGATAGAGGTCTTTCACCAGGCTCAGCAGTGCCGGGCCATAAATGTTACGCCTGTATGCGATCCATTCATCACTTTCCGGAACGGGGATATCCTCATCGCGCAGGTACAATACGTCTTCAAGGGCGAGCGGTTCACCCGTCTTCGCATTAATATTCAGCGGTATGTTTTCAAAATCAGGGTGCGCACCACCACAGTTATAATCTTCAAATGCGTGTACGCTGATCACATCATCATTAATGAACAAATGGCGAATTGCATAAGTGTAACTGCTGCATGAAAAATACCTGGCCGCGCTTTCTACTAATGCATTGGTCAGCGTCGCATTTATTTTATCAGTCGCTGCATCATTACCTGCTAACCGGAATGAATAAACGTTGGCGTTTTCTACATGAACATATTCCAGCGTAAACCGCCCCTGCTTCACTGTGCTATCTTTTACCAGCTGCATAGCAGCAATACGCAAATAGCTATACGGATCATCGGCCCTTTGCGCTTTTACATATGGCAGAGCATCAAACAGGCTATGTGCATTACTGATGTCGGCGGCATTTAAGGATACATCCAGTTGTTCATGCTTGCTGTTTTCCCATGTCCCTGTGAATGTATTTTTAGCGGTTTGCTTCAGTATGATCGTTTCAGAGGTGTCGGTCTTCTTTGTTTTAGCGTTCCATATTTCTGCATACAGAAATATGTGCACGCCTACAGTAGTTCCGGTGAGCTGTATGTCCTTTTTAGCAGACTTATAAAAGTATGTTGCGGTGCTAGTGCTGTCATCAAAGTTCAGGTTCATTACTATAGGATTATTACCTATAGCGCCTTCCAGTAAGCCGGTATTGTTCTGCGCATTTGCATTTGCCAGCAACAAGGTGAGCAGTAAGGAAAAAATATACTTCATTTAAGCGTAATTATTTTTGGTAGTCGCAGTTAGTCTATGCCAAGGTCTTTGTTATACATTTCAATTTTCATCCTTCCCTGGAACACCATTTTCCTATTCTTCGGATCATAGACTGTGATCAGTATATCATTTTCACCTATGCCTCTCGTTCCTATATCTACAAGCATCTCTTTCAGCGTTTTATGCCTTTTGCGTTTTATTACGGCATGGCCGGCAGTTAGCAGGTATGCGCCCACACCTTTCTGTATCATGGGTTGCAGCTTATTGCGATATTCAGTTCTTGACCCAGGATACAGCTCAAGCGCATATTGCTTCTTTTCATCCAGGTGAGAAGAAAGACCATAAGTACTGTCGCCGGTTTCCGCCAACAATAACAAAGCCTTATTAATGTCTTTGATAGTAAAAGATACTGTGTAGCCCTGGAATAATACATGTACCTGCGGCTTTGCCCACAAGTTCCTGATCTTTACCGTCCGCTGTGCAAATGACGACCAGGAAAGAATAAGCGCAGCCAGTAACAGCAACCAACTTTTCATCATTCTGATCTTTTAGTGGGCTAAAGTTATGAAAACAGCTAATTTTAGCGCCAAAATCTATTTAGATGAAAAGCTTTGCTAGTGATAATTATGCTGGTGTGCTGCCGGAAGTGATGGAAGCATTGCAAAAAGCAAACAGTGGTCATGCGCGTTCTTATGGCGCAGACGAGGTGACCAAACGTGTTACCGATCTGTTCAAGGCTGTATTTGAGGCAGATGTAGATGTGTTTTTCGTATTCAATGGTACAGGTGCAAATGTGCTGAGTATCAGCACTGTCACCCAGTCATATAATGCTGTTTTGTGTGCAGATACTTCCCATATATATAACGATGAATCTTCGGCACCCGAAACATTCACCGGCTGCAGGTTCTTTCCGCTTACAGCTAATGACAAGGGCAAGGTGGATGCAAACATCATCAGCGAACGGCTAATAAGAAAGGGAGATGTACACTATCCGCAAACGGCTATGGTATCTATTACACAGTCTACAGAATACGGTACTGTGTACAAACCTGAAGAAATAAAGGAAATAGCTGCGCTTACAAAGGAGAACGGCCTGTGCCTGCATATGGATGGTTCCCGCTTCTTTAATGCTGCGGCATCACTCAACTGCAGCCTGGGCGACATAAGCGGCAAGGCCGGAGTCGATCTCCTTTCTCTGGGCGGTACTAAAGCAGGGATGATGTTTGGCGAAGCTGTTGTGGTGTTCAATAAAGACCTGGCAAAGCATATTACTTACAAGCACAAGCAAAGCATGCAGCTGGCATCCAAGACCCGCTTTATAGCTGCGCAGTTTGAGGCGATGCTACAAAATGAGTTGTGGCGTAAAACAGCGGCTCACTCCAATAAAATGGCAGAACTGTTGTGCAGCCATCTTACCAAAAACAGGAATGTAAAGATCACCAGGTCAGTACAAGCCAACGCTGTGTTTGCAGAGATACCACGCCAATGGTATGAACCGCTGCAGGAGCATTACCCATTCTATGTGTGGAAGGACAGCACCCATGAAGTAAGATTTATGTGCGCATGGGATACGAAAGAAGAAGAGATTCTTTCTTTTGTAAAAGCAATAGACGAATTATCCAACTAATATTATATCCTGTTTATTTCCCGTTATGAAGTTCCCTTCATAATGGGGATTTTTTGCGGCTTACTTCAGCAGAAAAAACTCCCTGATCACAGCCCACATAAAGGGGGCAAGGATGACGGTTACAATTATAATGGCTATCAGTGCTTTCTTAAAATTATTAGACATTGGCGATCTTTAATAGTGTTTCATTTAATCTTTACAAATCCTTTCAGCTTTTTTACCTTATCAGTATCGTTTTAATTAATTGTGGTGTCAAATCATCTACTAAATAGATGGCAGTAATTTTTTTGTCTTCGTCGATTTTCAAACCTGCATATTGTTTAGATTTAACGAATACAAGTCGAAAATAAAATACCAAGCTACTAGTCTGTGGTCCACATTGAAGACTCATATTGACATATTTATACGATCTCATTACTCCCAATTTTTTGTACAAGGAATCAAATGATTCACTCGGAAAGTA
>Ga0209023_10000536_pt1 | contig 57328 bp, 44 predicted proteins | sample LakOneMetagenome_FD_187468 | JGI IMG/M metagenome (GOLD analysis project Ga0209023, IMG submission 187468) | Freshwater and sediment microbial communities from Lake Erie, Canada (SPAdes) (version 2) | ecosystem: Environmental > Aquatic > Freshwater > Lentic | place: Lake Erie, Canada... | reverse complement strand
ATGGCGATCTGGTAGAGGATCTGGGTGAAGTCCTTGACCAGTTCGAAGACCTTCGAATCCATCTTCGGGAGCACCAGGATGCGGTCGCCCGGCATGACCCGGCCGTCCTCGCGGATGCCGCCGTCGGCGCGCAGCACCAGGATGTGTCCGCGGTCGGCCTTGGGCGTGAAGCCGCCGGCCGCCTTTATGTAGTCGGCCACCCGCGCCGAGCGGTGCAGGATCGATTGTGGCGCCTGCACCTCGCCGGCGATGGTCACCACCTGCGAGTATTCCGGGATGACGATGACGTCGTCGGGCTCGAGCAGGACGGCGTTACGGTCCTGGCCGTTGAGCGTGACGATGCCCATCGGCTCGATGGTCTTGGCCCGGGCCACGAACTGGGTGATGAAGGCCGCCTCCTGGCTACGGGCCGAGGCCTCGCCAGGGGTGCGCATGGGGGCGGTCAGGGCGGCGCGTTCCAGCCGGCGCAGGCTGTCCTCCAGCATGGCCTTCTGGGTGCGGCGCACGCTCTCACGGCGCAGGTAGATGGAGCTCTGGTCGGCTAGCGGGTCAACCGCCACCTGGGCCAGCACCTGGCCGACAGTGGTTCCACGCGTGACGGTGTAGACCGAGGGGCCGTCATGGGCGCCTTCGACACGGATGGCCAGCTGCTGGGCGCGCACGTCGCTTTCGAAGCGGATGCGGTCGCCGTCGGCCACCGGCTGTTGAGCGAATTGGTCGATGGTCAGGTAGCTGGTCACCGGCATGCGGTCGCGCGTGCCGATCAGGGCCGCGTGCGTCGTCTCCGGCCGGGGCCGGGCGTACATCAGGATCTCGCCGCCCGTCGAAGGACCTTCCAGCTCGAAGGTGAAGGGCGAGCGCACGGTGCCCTCCACCGACACCACCGGGCCCTGCTCACCCACCACCACGGCGTCGCCGTTGCGGAAGGCGAAGTCGGGCAGGCCGCCATTGCGCAGGAAGTCATAGAGGTCGGCGGTGGCCATGACCTGGCCGTTGCGCACGATGCGGATGTTGCGATAGCTGCCGCGGTTCGGATCGATACCGCCGGCGCGCTGCAGCAGGGTGACGACGGAATCGCCGGCCCCCGAAGGATAGGCGCCCGGATGGGCAACGGGACCGGTGACCATCACCTGGATCGGCGCGGCCACCAGGGCCGAGGCGTAGACCCGCACATTCTCGTTGTAGACCTTGCGCACCGCGCCGGTGACGGCGCCCTGCACATTGCCGGCGCGCACCCCGCCCAGCATCACCGGTCCGACGTTGGGGATGACAACGTTGCCGCGCGCGTCGAGGCTGAGGTCCATCTCCTGGGTCACGCCGCCGTAGAGCGACACATGCACCCGGTCGCCCGGCTGCAGGACGTAGGAGGGGTCGAGGATCTGCGGGCTGTAGCTGGGGGCCATGCCCTGGAAGATGTCGGCGCCCAGCGGGGCGGGCCGCTCGTTGGCGTTGGCCTGTTCGGTGAGCACGCGCGGACCTTCAGGCGCGGTCTGTTCGATCGGGGTCGGCGGCGGCGCGCCGCCGGTGTCCTGGGCCATCGAGGCGGCGGGCGCCGCGATCAGGACGGCGAGCCCCAGGAGGATCATGCGCACCGATGCGAACGCGCGTGCAAATCCGGCGACGGTCATCGCAGATGCTCCTTCAGAACCGAAAAGCTGAGTGCGCCGACGGCCCACAGCAGGGAGGCGGCGAAAAACACCGCCAGTACATTCACGAGCCGCGGGAAGTAGTTCGACTTCTCGGGCGCCTCGGGCGGAACGTAGGCGACGACGTACTTGGTGTCGGCGCGGCTGTCGCGGCGCGAGGTCTCCAGCGCCGAGACGGCGGTGTGATAGTTGCGTTGGGCGAACTCGTAGTCGAGCAGCAGTGCGCGGGCCTCGACCTCGCTGTTGGCCAGGGTCTCGCCGGGCGCCGACAGGGCGCGGCCGACGGCGCGGGCGCGCTCGGCCTCCAGCGCGGCAATCTTGCTCTCCACGGCCTTGGCCTGGGGGGAGTCCGGCTGGAAGGTCTGCAGCATGGTGGCGTGCTCGGCGCGCAACGCCGCCAGTTGGGTATCGATGCCGCCGACCAGGTTCAACGCCGCGGTGACGGGCGCGGCCGAGGGGATCACCGCCGTGGAGCCCTGGAACTCGGTCAGACGCTGCTTGACGGTCTCGAACTCGGCCTTGGCGCGAGCGACCTCGTCGAGGTTGACCTGCTGCAGGTTGCCCATCGGGCGGGTGGAGAGGGAATTGACCGTCTGCTCGGTCGCGGCCAGCACGCCCTGGGCCAGGCGCAGGGCGTCCGCGGGGCGGTAGGCGCGCACCGAGAAGGTGGTGGCGCCGGAGTTGATCTCCGTGGTGACCTTGACCTTGTGTCGCCAGAAGTTGGTCGCCGTCTCGATGGCGGCGTGGGAGCCGATCTGAGCGGCCGGATCGAGGCTGAAGCGCGAATAGGCCTCGTTGAACCCGGCCTTCTGGCGCAGCGCCTGCACCATGGCGGTGGAGCGAATATAATCTGAGACGATGCGCGCGTCGGTCGAGGTGTCGGTGGGGGCGGCGAGGCCGGCCAGACCGAGCAGATCCGGCGGGGCCTGCTTGGCGCCGCGCACGGTGAAGGAAGCCGAAGCGGTGTACTCCGGCGGGGCGATGACCAGCAGATAGATCAGGCTGAGCGCCGTGGGGACCAGGACGAACAGCAGGAACGAACGCACCATGTCGCGACGGCGTTCGACGCGGGTGCGTTGGCGTTCCAGCTTGAGGTCTTCGGAGGCTGTCATGCGGCCCGCTTTGCTATGTAGTCGGTGTAGAATTCATTGGCGGCGTCGAGGTCGTCGAACATCGTCAGCTTGCCATCGGTCAACACCCCCGCGCTCTGGCAATAGTCGCGCATGACGGAGATGTGGTGCGAGGCGATCAGCAGCGTAGCGCGCGCCGCGCGTTCTTCGAAGACCCTCTGGCATTTTGCCTGGAAGGACGCGTCGCCGACGCTGAGCGTCTCGTCGATGAGGAAGAACTGGAAGTCCATGGCCATGGACAGTCCGAAGGCCAACTTGGCGCGCATGCCCGAGGAATAGGTGTTGAGCGGCTCGTCCATGTAACGGCCCAGCTCGGCGAAATCGCGCACGAAGGCGGTCACTTCGTCGATGTCGTGGTCGTAGATGCGGGCCACGAAGCGCAGGTTCTCAGTGCCGGTCAGGCTGCCCGAGAAGGAGGGCGCGAAGCCCAGCGGCCAGGACACCGTGGAGGTCTTGCGCACCCGTCCCGCATTGGGCCGCTCGCTGCCGCCGATGATGCGGATGAGGGTCGACTTGCCCGAGCCGTTCAGGCCCAGGATGCCGACGTTCTTGCCGCGCGGAAACTGCACGCTGATGTTGTCGAGCACGACCTTCCGGCCGCCGCTCTTCAACCGGTAGTGCTTGTCGATGTTGATAAGCTCGATCATCCCGCCGCCTCGGCATGACCGCTGAGCCGCGCCATCCAGTCCAGGAACAGGCCCACGAAGATCAGCCACAACGCCCAGAGCAACACATAGACCGGGTTGTAGTGAGTGCTCTCGAAGCCCGGCAGGGCGGCCGACCGGATCCACTCGATCACGTGCGACATGGGGTTGAGCAGGATCACCGAGCGCGCCGCCGGCGGCAGCGAGTCCATCGTGTAGAAGACGCCCGACGTGAAAAACAGCACCCGCGCGCTGAGCCGGATCACCTCGGGCCACAGCTTCACGAAACGGGCGACCCCGGCGTTGAACAGGGCAAAACCAAAGGCCATCAGGCAAAGCGCGCCGAAGGCGCACAGCAGGCCCAGCGGCTCGTCGGTCCACGAACTGATCGGCTCGCCCCCGAACAGCCACAGCATGACGACGAAGAACAGGAAGATGATCAGCGTCGATGACATCTCCAGCAGCACCCGGGCCGTGACGATGCTGACCGGCTGGACCTGGGAGTGGACCATCAGGGGCGCGTTGGATTCCAGCGCCGTGGCGCCGCGGATCGAGGCGGAGCGCCACGCCAGATAGGGGAAAATTCCCGTCAGCAGGAAGACCGGCATGGACGCGTTTATGGGCACGCGTCGGCCTAGCAATTCGTAAAAGAACCAAAGCACGCTCAGCTGGATCGCCGGCTCGACCAGGGCCCACGCATAGCCGATGCGCAGGTTGCCGTAGCGCGTGCGCGCCTCGCGCAGCAGCAACGCATGGACGACACGCCCGAACATCTCGAGCTGGCGCGCGAGTTTGGCAGGCAGGCTGAGCTCCAAGCGTCGTTCCCCTCACACGCGAGAATGTCCATCAACTACAGGACCACAGCCCCTATGCAAGTCCGGAACGCCCGCCTATGCCCGTGCGGCAGGACCATCCGAGCCAGAGGCCGTGACGCCCAAGCCAGCATCCCTTCCCCCTCGCCGCCCCGGGCCGGCCGAACGCCTCGCCGAGGCGGCCTTGGGCGCGCCCGGGCCGCTGCGCCGCGCCGCAGGCCGGGCGGCGGCGCGCAAGGGCCTGCACGCCCATGCCCTGGCCTGCGCCCCTGAGGACGGCTATGTGCTTGCACGCGCAGGATTTTTTGAACAGGCGGCGGAGTTGTCGAAGCCCGGCACGGCCGGCTGGCTGGGCGCAGTGGCGGGTCTGGGCCGGATCGATCTCCTGACCGATGCCGACGCCAGGCTGGACGACGCCGACCGGCGCTGGATTGCGGGGCTGGCGGCAGCGTGGGATGCGGGAGCGGCGCTGGAGGTGCTTGGCGAGGCCATGATCGCCGAGCGAGCCGCCTGCCTGCTCGCCCTCGACCGGACAGAAGAGGCGGAGGCCTTGCTCCGCCAAGGCGCAGTCAACCCTGAGAGCACGCTTCTCTCCGCTGCGATTCTGGCCGGACGCGGGGATCACTTGGCCGCCCGTCTCAGCATCAACACCGCCTTTCACGGCCAACACCTGCCCTCGCCCCTGACGCAGCCGCCCGAAGGCCCCATACGCCTGTCAGAATTCAGCGCGCCCGGGCAACACGCTCTTATCGACGGCCCTCTGGTCAGCGTTATCGTGGCCGCGCGCGACGCGGCCGCGACCCTTCCGTTCGCGGTCGCGTCGCTGCTGAAACAGACATGGACCTCGCTGGAAGTGCTGGTCGTCGACGACGGCTCAACTGACCGCACCCGAGCCATCGCCAAGGGCTTGGCGCGCGCAGACGAGCGGGTCCGTTGCCTTGTCGGCGGCAAGGCAGCCGGCGCCTCGGCGGCGCGGAACCTCGGCATGGAGCAGGCGACTGGCGCCTTCATCACTTTCCACGACGCCGACGACTGGGCTCATCCCTTCCGCATCGCGGAGCAAGTCGAGGCTGCCGCGGCCGACGGGCGCATAGCCTCAGTGGCGAAGCACTTTCGCTTTGCAGCCGACGGCGCCCCGGTCTCGCCGCGCGTCTTTCCGATGATCCGGCTCTGCCCGATCTCGATGCTCATTCGCGCTGACGCGGCGCGGGCGGCAGGGCCACTTGAGGAAGAGCCTGTCGGCGCGGATTCCGAATACCTCGCACGCCTCGACCTGCTGTTCGGACGCCCCAGCGTGGTGCGTCTGAACCGCCTGCACATCGTCGCCGGCTGGGCGGGCTCTTCGCTCAGCGGGGCGCACGCCACCGGTCTGGCCAGCGCCGAAGGCCGGGCCTTGCGGGAGGCCTATGAGCGCGACTGGCGGGTGCGCCATGCCGAAAGGCTGCGGGAGATGGTCGGGTGAGCCGCCGCTTCCGCGAAACCCTGGTGCCCGGCCCCGGCGTGCGCGCCATCCCGCACTTGCGCGCCTTCTTGCCCGAGTGCGAGGCCCTGCGCCTGTCGGCGGCCCCCACCGCGCGGACCGACAGCGTCGCCGGCTGGGGGCTGAAGCCTACCGCCCGCTATGCCCGCGAACTGGCCCAGCGGCGCAAGCTGACCTACCTGGCGTTAGAGGACGGCTTCCTGCGCTCCGTCGGCCTGGGCGAGGCCGGCGCCCCGCCCGTCAGCCTGATCGTCGACGACCTGGGGGTCTATTACGACGCCTCGCGGCCCTCTCGCCTGGAGCGGATGCTGCAGGACGGCGGCTGGGAGGGCGAGGGACTCATCGAACGCGCCCGGGCGGCCATGGACCGGATCGTGGCGCTTGGCCTGGGCAAGACCAACGCCGCGCCGCCGCTTGCGCCCGGCGCGCTGGGGCCGCGGACGCGCCGCCGCGTTCTGGTCATCGACCAGACCTGGGGCGACGCCTCCATCGCCGGCGGCCTGGCCGACCAGTCCAGTTTCGACCGCATGCTGGCCGTGGCCCTCGCCGAGGAGCCAGGCGCGGAGATCCTCGTGCGGCGTCATCCCGCCACCGCCGCCGGCCTCAAGAAGGGCTGGCTGCCCGGGGCCCTGCCGCCTGGCGCCACCGCTTTCGACGCCGACTGTTCCACCGCCAGCCTGCTGGCCGAAGTCGACGCAGTCTACACCGTGACCAGCCTGGCCGGCTTCGAGGCCCTGATGCGCGGCCTGCCGGTGCGCTGCTTTGGGGCGCCCTTTTACGCCGGTTGGGGCGCCACCCGCGACGAGGCGCCGGTGACCCGCCGCAGCACCCGGCGCACCACGGTCGAGATCTTCGCCGCCGCCTACATCGCCTATGCCCGGTACGTCGATCCCGTCACCGGCGAGCCCTGCGAGATAGAGACCGCCATCGACCGTCTGGCCGAACTGCGCGATCGCTCGGACCTCAACGCCGGCTATACCGCCGCGCTCGGCTTCGCGCCCTGGAAGTACGGCGCGGCGCGCACCCTGCTCTATTCCCCCCGCGGCCAGACCCATTTCTTCGAGACGCCGTCGAAGGCCATGGCCGCCGCCGAGGCCAATGACGGCCGGGTCGTATTCTGGGCCGGCCGCGAGACCCCCGCCATCGCCGCGGATCTGGCCAGGTCGAAGGCGCCGGTGCTGCGCATGGAGGACGGCTTCATCCGGTCGCGCGGCCTGGGTTCGGATTTTCACCGCGCCGCGTCGGCCGTGCTCGACGACCTCGGCGTCTATTACGACGCCACGCGGCCTTCGCGGCTGGAGGTCATGCTGGAGGCCGGTATCGGCGACCCAACGCTCCTCGACCGCGCCGGCGAGCTGCGCCGCCTGCTCGTCGCGGGCGGGGTGACCAAATACAACCTGACCTCGCCACCCAACCTCGGCGCCGGCTGGCCCGCCGACCGCTTCAAACTGCTGGTTGTGGGTCAGGTGGAGAACGACAAGTCGATCGAGAAGGGTTGTGAGAGCGTCCGCACCAATCTCGGCCTGCTGGAAGCCGCGCGCGCCAGGCATCCGGACGCCTTCATCGTCTACAAGCCCCATCCCGACGCCGAGGCCGGCAATCGGCCGGGCGGGGCGCCCGAGCGCTCCGTGCTGGCCTTCGCCGACGCCATTGCGCGGGACGCCGGAATCGAAGCCTGTATCCGGGCCGCCGACGGCTTGGCCTGCATGACCTCTTTGGCGGGGTTCGAGGCCCTGATGCGCTCAAGGCCCGTCTGGACCTTCGGGCGGCCCTTCTACGCCGGCTGGGGCCTGACCAATGACGCGCTGGATTTCCCGCGCCGCACCCGCCGCCTCAAGCTCGACGAACTGGTCGCCGGCGCCCTGATCGGCTACCCGCTTTACGTCCATCCCGAGACGGGCCTGCCCTGTGGGCCGGAGACGGTGGTGATGGCGCTTGCAAAGGGGCCCGCGCAGCGGGCGGAGGGGTGGCGGCGCATGCGCTATTGGCGCGCGGTTTGGGAAGGCCTGCGGCGCTCGCCGCGCGCCCAGTTCTGATGTCGCGCAAGGTCCTGCTCGTCACCCTCCCCGCCGGGCCGTTCGGCCGCTTCCTTGACCGCGCCCTGCGCGCGTCCGGCGCCGAGGTGAAGCGGGTGGTGATGAACGGCGGCGAGATGTTCGACTGGCTCAGCCCCGCCACCGCCTGGTTCAAGGGGCCGCGCGACAGCTTCGCCCCCTGGATCGAGCGGCGACTGAGGGACGGCTACACCGACGTCGTCGTCTTCAACGATGTGAACCCCTATTCGCAGGACGCGCTTAAGGCCGCCCGGGCCCTGGGGCTGAAGACCTGGATACTGGAGAACGGCTACCAGCGGCCCGACTGGATCACGCTGGAGACCGACGGCGTCAACGCCCGCTCGGGCCTTCCCCGAGACCCCAGGGCCTACGACGACGCCGACAAGCTCGCGCCCCCCGAGGAGCGGCCGCACATCGGCGCCATCACCCCCTTCCACGCCTTCAACACCATCGCCCACTACACCCTGATTGTGCTCTTCAGCCCCTGGATGCATGGCTACCGCTATCCCTTCACCGTCTCCATCCATGGCCAAGTGTTCGGCCATACGTGGCGCTACGCCCGGTGGCTGGCCCGGCGCGAGCAGCGCGAGCGCCAGGCCGAGCGGGTGGCGAAGCTGACGCCCTATTTCCTGCTCTGCCTGCAGCGCGAGGGCGACAGCCAGCTGATGGTCCACTCGGACCTGAAGACCAACCGCGAGGTGATGGACAGGGTCATCGCCAGCTTCGCCGCCCACGCCCCCGCCGAGGCGCGGCTGGTGATCAAGAATCATCCGCTCGACCCGGGCCTGTCGAACCTCGAGCGGACCGCCTTCGACATCGCCGCCGCCCACGCCGTGCAGCACCGGGTCAGCTTCCTGGAGGGCGGGCATTTCGCGGCCCTGGCAAGGGCCTCGCAGGGGGTGGTGGCGGTCAATTCCACCGCCGCGCTCGCGGCGGTCGGCTTCGGCACGCCGGTGAAACTGCTTGGCCGCGCCTTCTTCGACCTGCCCGGCCTGATCGACCAGCAGCCGCTGGAGAGCTTCTGGTCTGCCCCGCAGGAAGCCGACCACGACCTGTTCCACCGCTTCCGCCGCGTCATGTCGGTTCAGACCCAGATCTACGGCAGCTACCACAACCCGCGCAGCCTGACGGGCACCGCCGAGCGGGTCGCGGCGCGCATCCTGCGCTGACCCCGCGGCGGACCGGGCTTCGCGCATTGGGAGAGCCCGCCTGAAAGATCAGGGGAAATTCCGGCGTGACCGCAGACAATTCGCCGGACAGCACTTTTTCGTTTGTCCTGCGGCACCGATTTGCGGAAGTTGCTGTGAATCAAACGGTTCGGGCCGGAATCCCAGGGGACGTCATGCCGATTTTCGACTCCATCAACTACGCCGCCGAGAATGCGCCGCCCCCGGCCGGCGCCCCGCCCGTCTTCAACCTCGACCAGGTCATCTACCAGCTGACCACCTCCTGGGGCGGGTCCGACGAAGGCACCACCTCGACCTGGCTGAATACCGGCGTGGTTTACTATTCGATGCCTGACACGCCCCCGACGCTGTCGGCGCAGGAGGCCCACGGCTTCCAGGTGATGAGCGCGGTCAAGAAGGACGCCGCGCGGCTGTCCTTCGAGATGTGGGACGATCTGATCGCCATCGACCTGACCGAAAACACCTCGACCTCGGCCAACATCACCTTCGCCTATTCCTCGACGACGGGGAATTCGACCTACGCCGACATCCAGAACGCCGCGGGCGCCGGTCCGGACTACGGCCTGGCCTCGGCGCGCATCTGGATGGCCAGCCAGTGGTCCACCCACAACGACGACTCCGACATGTTCTTCGGAGGCTACGGCTACATCACCTACATCCACGAGATCGGCCACGCGCTCGGCCTCTCGCACCCCGGCAGCTACAACGGCTCGGCCAGCTACAACTCCGACGCCGAGTTCTACCAGGACACGCGCCAGTACACGGTGATGAGCTATTTCGACGCCGACGATAACGGCTCGTTTGTCGACCACTACGGCTCGGACGGGCAGTGGAAGTACGCCTCCACGCCCCTGCTCTATGACGTCGCCGCGATCCAGGACAAGTACGGCGCCGACATGACCACCCGGACCGGCGACACGGTCTATGGGTTCAACTTCACGGCCGACAAGGCGGTGTTCAACTTCGCCGTCAACTTCGACCCGATCATCTGCATCTGGGACGCGGGCGGGACCGATACCCTCAACTGTTCGGGCTATTCGACCAACCAGCACATCAGCCTGGTGGCGGGGACCTTCTCCGACGTCGGGTTCATGACCCAGAACGTCTCCATCGCCTTCAACTGCACGATCGAGAAGGCCATCGGCGGCTCGGGCGACGACGCCATCTACGGCAATGAGGTGAACAACACCCTGGACGGCCGCGCCGGCTTCGACCAGCTCTTCGGCGGCGCGGGCGGGGACATCCTCATCGGCGGCGACGGCGCGGACTTGCTGAACGGCGGAGACGGCCTGGACTACGCCAGCTACATCAACGCCATCTCCGGCGTCACCGTCGACATCAGCGGCAACGGCTTCAGCCTTGGCGACGCCGCCGGCGACACCTTCGTCTCCATCGAGCGCTACCGGCTTTCGGCCTTCGACGATGCGTTCGTGGGCTCGGCGGCCACGGACTACGCCTACGGAGCCGAGGGTAACGACACCCTTTCCGGCGGGGGCGGCATCGACCGGCTCTATGGCCAGGACGGCGCCGACACCCTCAACGGCGACGCCGGCAACGACATCCTGCTGGGCGGCGCCGGGGCCGATGTGTTCAACGGCGGCGCCGACCGCGACACGGCCAGCTACGAGCAGTCGACCGTGGCCGTGACCATGAACCTGACCACCGGCGTGCACAGCGGCGACGCCACGGGCGACGTGTTCAACTCCATCGAGATCTTCTGGCTGTCGCTCTACAACGACAGCTTCACCGGTTCGGCCGGCGACGATGAGGTGCGCGGCTATGACGGCGCCGACACGTTGAATGGCGCGGGCGGCATCGACACCCTGCGCGGCGAGAACGGCAATGACATCCTCAACGGCGACGACGGCGACGACCTGCTGAACGGCGGCGCCGGCGCCGATGCGCTGCATGGCGGCAATGGGACCGATACCGCCGTCTACCTGCTGGCCACGGCGGGTGTGACCATCAACCTGACTTCGGGGGTCAACGCCGGGGAGGCCCTGGGCGACACCTACGACTCCATCGAGCACTTCCAGCTCTCCAACGGCTTCACCCTGATCGACACCTTCACCGGTTCGGCGGGCGCGGACTGGGTTGCCGGCTACAAGGGCGTCGACAATCTCAACGGCATGGCCGGCAACGACACGCTGAACGGCGGCGAGCACAACGACGTGCTCAACGGCGGCGCCGACAACGACAAGCTGATCGGCGGCGCCGGCGACGACAACCTGACCGGCGGCACGGGCTCCGACCAGTTCTGGGCCAACGCCGGGGCCTTCGGGCACGACACGGTCACGGACTTCGAAAACGGCGTCGACCACATCCGCCTGACCGGCATCGCCGGCGTCACCAGCTTCGCCAACCTGACCATCTCGACCAACGGCTCGGGCTGGGCGGTGGTCACCCTGCCCGACGGCTCCAACATCACCCTGACCGGCATCACCGCGGGTCAGGTGGACGCCTCGGACTTCCTGTTCGCCTAGGGCCTCGGCGGCGCGGCGACGGGCCGCAAACCCTTAAAAACACCTGTTTCCACCTGTTATCACCTGTTCCGCGATAACAGGTGGGCCGGCTGCCCCGCGCTTGGGCTGCGCGCGGGATTTTTTCGATTGTCAAAGACCGGGGAAAGCGTCGGTTGATCCGCCCCGCCAAGTCAAATCACCTGCGTGCCGCACGGCGCTAACTGGCCCGTAGCTGGGTGAGAGTGCGTCCGGGCGCGATGGCCTCCACCTCGGTCTTGAGGTGGATCAGCGCCGGCCTGCCCGCCTTGCGCGCGGCGGCGAAGGCGGCGGGGAAATCCGCTGTCGTTTCGACCGTCGTCGACCAGGCCCCGAAGCTGGCGGCGTAGGCGGCGAAGTCGGGGTTCTTCAGGTCCGTGGCCTCCACCCGGTTGGGGTAGTCGCGCTCCTGGTGCATGCGGATGGTGCCGTAGGAGCCGTTGTCGACCACCACGGTGACGGTGTTGGCGCCGTACTGGACGGCGGTGGCCATCTCGTTGCCCAGCATGAGGAAATCGCCGTCGCCGGCGAAGCAGACCACCTCGCGCTCGGGGTGGACCAGCTTGGCGGCGATCGAGGCCGGGAAGCCGTAACCCATTGCGCCCGACGTGGGCGCGAGCTGGGTGTGGCGGACGCGGTGCTTGTAGAAGCGGTGCAGCCAGGCGGCGAAGTTGCCCGCCCCGTTACAGACGATGGCGTCGTGGGGCAGCACCTCGGTCATGTGCGTCACCACCTCCGACAGGTTCACCTTCGCATCCACGGCGACGGGAGCGACAAAGGCGTCGTAGTCGGCCCGCGCGGCGGCGGTCCACTCGGTCCACTTGCGGTCCATGCCGATGGTCGAGATCGACAGGGCGGCGGGCGAGACGTCGGCTACGGCGGCGGCCAGGGTCGGCCAGACGCGGCCCAGTTCTTCCGGTCCCGGGTGGATGTGGATCAGGGTCCTGGCGGTGCCCTCGGCGGTGAGCAGCGAATAGCCCTGGGTGGGGTTCTCGCCCATGCGCGCGCCGATGACGAGCAGCAGGTCGGCGTCCTTCACCCGCGCGATGAGCTTGGGATTGGGACCCAGGCCGAGGTCGCCGGCGTAGCAGGGGTGGTCGTTGCTGATCAGATCCTTGCGGCGGAACGACAGGGCGAAGGGCAGGTCATGCGCCTGCAACCAATATGAGAAGGTGTCGAGCGCCGCCTTCGTCCAGCCCGACCCGCCCAGGATCACCATCGGCCTGGCCGCCTCGCGCAGCCGCTGCTCGATAGTCTCCAGCGTCGAGGCGTCCAGCCCCGCGCGCGCGGCGATCACGGGCGCAGGCGCGCTCGGACCGCCGTGTTCGTGCAGCTTGTCCTCCGGCAGGGCCAGCACCACCGGACCCTGGCGGCCCTGGGTGGCGACGGCGAAGGCGCGCGAGACGAATTCGGCCGTCCGCGACGGCTCGTCAATCTCGGCCGCCCATTTGGCCAAGGGTCCGAAGGCGGCGGCGTAGTCGACCTCCTGGAAGGCGCCGCGGCCCTTGTCGGCGCAGGCCACCTGGCCGACGAACAGGATCATCGGCGTGGAGTCCTGCTGGGCGGTGTGCACGCCGATGGAGGCATGGGTGGCGCCGGGGCCCCGCGTGACCATGCAGATGCCCGGACGCCCGGTCAGCTTCCCGTAGGCCTCGGCCATGTTGGCCGCGCCCGCCTCGTGGCGGCAGGCCACCACCTCGATCTTGTCGCGCACGTCGTAGAGCGCATCCAGCACCGCCAGATAGCTTTCGCCCGGCACGCAGAAGACGCGGTCGACGCCGTTGAGGACCAGGGTTTCGACCAGCCGGCGCGCGGCCGTGTCGGGGGCTTGGGCTTTCTTGGACAAGGGGTCTTCCTCAGGCCTGGACGTAGGTGGTCTTCATGCGGGTGTAGAACTCGCGGGCGTAGGGGCCCTGCTCGCGCGGGCCGAAGGACGAGGCCTTGGTCCCCCCGAAGGGCGCCTGCAGGTCGACGCCGGCGGTCGGCAGGTTAACCATCACCATGCCCACGGTCAGCCCGTCCTGGAACATCCGCGCGTGCTTCAGCGACTGGGTGAAGATGGCGGCGGAAAGGCCGAAGTCGGTGTCGTTGGCGATCTGCAGGGCGTGCTCGGGATTGTCGGCGGGGATCACCGCGGCGACGGGCCCGAAGATTTCCTCACGCGCGATGCGCATGTCGTTGTCGACGTCGGCGAACAGGGCCGGCTGCATGTAGAAGCCCTTGGTCGGGCGCTCCAGCCGCTCGCCGCCCATGACCAGGCGCGCGCCCTCGGCCTTGCCGATCTCGACGTATTCCAGGTTCTGGTTCAGCTGCGAGGACGACACCACCGGGCCGATGTTGGTCGCCGGATCGAGCGCGTGGCCGACCTTGATCTGGCCCAGGCGCGCCGAGAGCTTGTCGACGAACTGTTTGTAGACGCCCTTGGTGACGATCAGGCGCGACGAGGCCGTGCAGCGCTGGCCGGTGGCGAAGAAGGCGCCGTTCAGCGCGCCCTCCACCGCCATGTCCACGTCGGCATCGTCCAGCACCACCAGCGGGTTCTTGCCGCCCATCTCGAGCTGGAAGCGGCGGAAGCGGGTGGCGCAGGCCTCGGCCACGCGCTGGCCGATGGTCTGGGAGCCGGTGAAGGAAATGCCGTCGACGCCCTTGTGGGTCAGCATGGCCTCGCCGACCACCGAGCCGCGGCCCATGACCAGGTTGAACACCCCGTCCGGGGCGCCGGCCTCCTTGATGATCTCGGCCAGCCGCCAGGCCGAGGCCGGCACCATATCGGCGGGCTTCATCACGACGCAGTTGCCGTAGGCCAGCGCCGGGGCGGTCTTCCAGGCCGGGATGGCGATGGGGAAGTTCCAGGGGGTGATCAGCCCCACCACCCCGATCGGCTCGCGCCGCGCCTCCACCGTGATGCCGGAACGCATCGAAGGAAGAACGTCGCCGATGGCCCGGTAGCACTCGCCCGCGTAGAAGCGGAAAATCCGGGCCGAGCGCTGCACCTCGCCCTTGGCCTCGGCCAGGGTCTTGCCCTCCTCGCGGGCCAGCAGGTTTCCGAGCTCATCGGCGCGCGCCATCAGCAGGTCGGAGACCTTGTCCAGCAGGTCGCCGCGCACCTGGGCGTTCGAACGGCTCCAGGCCGGCAGCGCCGCGCGGGCCGCGGCGACGGCGCGATCGACGTCCTCGGCCGACCCCTGGCTGAACTCGCCCACCACCTCGTCGAGGTCGGACGGATTGCGGTTCTCCGAGCCCTCAAGGCCCTCCACCCATTCGCCGCCGATGAGGTTCGCAAACCGCTTGGCCATGTGTTCGTCCGCCCGTGTTCTGGAGATCGTGGGTCTTAGTCCGGAGAGCGGGGGAAAGTCCAATGGGCGACCTCCCGGCTTCCCTGTTTTTCCCTGTTTCTTCCCTGTTATTCGAAACAGGGAAGTCCGCCCGATCCGTCGCGTCGATCGACGCCGGCTGGAAGCGTCCGTTGATCCGGCCGGCGGGGTCAAGGAGGCGGGGCTGCACACCCTCTGCACAGCCCGCGGCCGGCGAATTCACGCCGGCCCCGCCATCGCTCGACTCGCCTGGGCCACAAGGCTCCAGCTGATCTGGAGGGCTTGATGGTCGGGATGTTCCACGCGGGGGTGCGGCCCTCGCTGGTGATGAAGGCGGCGGCGGCGGCGGGGCTGGTCGTGCTGGCTGACGTGTTCTTCTTCCGGGCCCCGCCCGGCTTCACCCTGGGTGTCTTCGCCCTGGCCTTCGCCATCGCCCTGTTCGCCGTTCAGCCGGCCCTGCAGCGGGACCGGCGAGGCCTGCTGTTCCTCGCCGGAGCCGTGGTCATGGCCCTGGGGATGATCGAGCGGCCCACCTTCGCCGGCTGGTTCCTGTTCGGCTGCCTCATCGGCATGGCCAGCCTGTCGCCCCGCGCCGGCCCCGACGATGACGCCTGGCGCTGGTTCCAGCGGCTGGCCTGGCAGCCGATCGTCGGTTCGGTCGGGCCGTTGCTGGACCTGCTCAAGTTGGGCAACAGGAAGCTGAAGCGGATCCGGTTCGCGCCCTTCAAGCTGATTTCCCTGCTGCTCCTGCCGCTGCTCGGCGGGTTGTTGTTCCTGGGCCTCTTCGCCGCCGCCAACCCGCTGATCAGCGACGCCCTGTCGCGCATCGCCTGGCCGAGGCTGGATCTGCTCCGGTTCATCTTCTGGGGCGTGGTCTTCGTGGTGGTCTGGGCGGTGCTGCGGCCGCGCTTCCTGAAGAAGCCCTGGGCCACGCCGGGCGTGCGCGGCGACCGCGCCATGCCGGGCGTGAGCGTGCTCTCGGTGACCCTGTCGCTGGTGGTCTTCAACGCCCTGTTCGCCCTGCAAAACGGCCTGGACATCGCCTTCCTGTGGTCCGGGGCGCGGCTGCCGGCCCAGTTCACCCTGGCCGAATACGTTCACGCCGGGGTCTATCCGCTGATCTTCTCGGCGCTCTGCACGGGCCTGTTCGTGCTGGTGGCCCTGCGTCCAGGCTCCGAGATCACCGCCAGCAAGCTGGTGCGCATCCTGGTGATCGCGTGGGTGGCGCAGAACCTGTTCGTGGTCGCCTCCTCGGCCTATCGGATGTGGCTCTACGTCGAGAGCTATTCCCTCACCCGGCTGCGCATCCTGGTGATGGTCTGGATGGCGCTGATCGCGGTGGGGCTGGGTTCGATCCTGTGGCGGGTGCTGCGCGACCTGAGCTCCGGCTGGCTGCTCAACGTCAATGCGCGCGCCCTGCTGCTCACCCTGTTCGGCCTCAGCGTCGTCGACATCGGGGCCGCGGCGGCGGAATGGAACGTCACCCACGCCCGCGAGGTCGGCGGCAAGGGGGTGGAGCTGGATCTCTGCTATCTTGAGAAGCTGGGCGGCTCGGCGCTGGTCCCGCTCAGCGAACTGCAGGCCCGCAACCTGCCCGGCCCGTTCGGCGACCGGGTCACCTATGTGCGCAGCGAAGCCTTCGGGCAGGTGGCCAGATCGATGACTCGCTGGCAGGGCTGGACGTGGCGGGCGCAGCGCCGGCTGCAGCGCGCCACCCAACTCATCGGCGGGTCAACCCGAACCTTCGACGGCCAGACCGCCTGCAGCGCCGCCGAGGAAGCCGCCCGCGCCGCCATGGACGCCGCCGCCACTGCGCCGCAAGCCGCCGCCGACGCCGCGGCCGCTGTTCCCGACCCGGCCACGCCGAACCCTGGCCTGCAGGACGCTTCCAACGGCGGCGGCAGTGATCGCACCGCCCTTACAACCGGCGAACCCGACCCCGCCGCCCGCAATACCGCACCCCCTTCATTGACCTCGGAACCGCAAAGCCGATGATGCACCTCATGCCGCGTTCGATCCTGGTCGTCGACGACGACCCCCACATCCGCCAGTTGCTCGTCTTCGCCCTGACCAAGGCGGGGCTGGAGGCGCGCGAGGCGCCCGACGGCGAGGCCGCGCTCGCCTCAGTCGCCGCCGACCCGCCCGACCTGGTGGTGCTGGACATCAACATGCCGCGCATGGACGGGCTGGACGTCTGCCGCCGCATCCGCGCCGAGGGCGACCTGCCCATCCTGTTCCTGAGCTCCCGCGACGACGAGATCGACCGGGTGCTGGGCATCGAGCTGGGGGCCGACGACTATGTCGTGAAGCCCTTCAGCCCCCGCGAAGTGGTGGCCCGCGTCTCGGCCATCCTGCGCCGGTCGGGTCGCGGCGAGGGCAGCGAGAAGCCCGCGCCGAAGGAAATCGGCCCGGTGCGCGGCAAGCTCAGCCTCGACGCCGACGGCTGGACCGCCCGCTGGGGCGAGGTCGAGGTGCCGCTGACGGTCACCGAATTCGGCATCCTGCGCACCCTGGCCTCGGCGCCGTCCAAGGTGTTCAGCCGCGACGCCATCATCGATCGCCTGCGCGGCCCCGGCTTCGCCGTCACCGACCGCACCATCGACAGCCACGTGCGCAACCTGCGCGGCAAGTTCGCCGGCGTCGGCGGCTCGGACGTCATCGAAACCAAGGCCGGGGTCGGCTACCGGCTCGGGTCGTGCGTGGGATGACCGTTTGATCACCGCCGCCAAGGAGTTCTTGAAGCGGTATTGGCCGCGGTTGCGGCTGCGCACGATCCTGCTGGCGGTGCTGTTGTTCGCCGCTGCCATGCCCCTGTTCGGTGGCGTGTTCCTGCGGGTCTACGAGAACGCCCTGGTGCGCCAGACCGAAGCCGAACTGGTGGCCCAGGGGGCCGCCATGGCCGCGGTCGCCAGCCTGGAGTGGCCGGGCGCGCCGCCCCCGGCCCCGACGCCCAAACGCCGCATCTACCGCCAGGAGGCCACCGAGATCGATCTCGGCTCCACCCCTATCCTGGCCGAGCGCCCGCGCGGGCATAAGACCTCGCGGCCCGCCGATCCGGACGCCGTGGCCGTGGCCCGGCGGCTGGAGCCGGTCATCGCGCGCACCACCACCACCACCCTGGCCTCGGTCGTCATGCTCGACAGCCGCGGCATCGTGGTGCGCGGCTATGGCCTGGGCCGCGACCTGTCGGACCTGCCCGAGGTGCACGCGGCGCTGCGGGGCCGCCCGGCCACGACGCTGCGGCGGCGCAGCGAGTACGATCGCCGCTACGCCTTCGAGTGGCTGAGCCGCGCCTCCTCCATCCGCCTGCACCACGCCCGGCCGATCATCGTCGGCAACCGGGTGGTGGGCGTGCTGCTGATGTCGCGCTCACCCCGGGCCCTGTTCCGGGGCATCTACGAGGACCGGGGCAAGATGGCGCTGGGGGCGGGCGTCATCGTGCTGACGCTGATCTTCCTGTCGGGACTGGTCTCGCGCGGAGTGACGCGGCCGATCGTGGCGCTCAGCGGCGCCTCGGCCGAGGTCGCCGCCGGGCGCGGCGCTGCGCCGGAAACACCCACCACCGCCGCGATCGAGATCCAGGAGCTGTACGAGAATTTCCGCGCCATGGCCGAGGCCATCCGGCGCCGCTCCGGCTACCTGCGCGACTTCGCCGCCGCCGTCAGCCACGAGTTCAAGACGCCGCTCGCCGGCATCGGCGGGGCGGTCGAGCTGCTGCAGGACCACGGCGAGACCATGAAGCCCGAGGAACGGGCCCGCTTCCTGAACAATATCGGCGCCGACACCAATCGCCTGTCCCAGCTGGTCACCCGCCTGCTCGACCTGGCCCGCGCCGACATGGCCCGGCCCGAGGCGGACGTCGCCGCCGATCTGGCCGCCCCCATCCGCCGGGTCGTCGACGGGCTGGAGGGCGAGGGCTTCGTCATCGAGGTCGACCTGCCCCCAACCGACCCCGTGGCCGTGCCCGAGCGCACGCTGGAGGTAGTGCTGACGGCGCTGATCGAAAACAGCCGCCAGGCCGGGGCCTCGCGCGTCAACATCGCCGCCCGCGCGGGCGACGATGCGGTGGTGGTCACGGTGTCCGACAATGGTCCGGGCATCGCCGAGGCGGACCGCGCCCGGCTGTTCGAACCCTTCTTCACCACCCGGCGCGAGGACGGCGGCACCGGCCTGGGCCTGTCCATCGCCAGGTCGCTGCTGGCCGCCAGCCATGCCCGCATCGCCGCCCTGGAGGCGCCCAGGGGAGCCCTGTTCGAGGTGACGCTACCCCTTGCCCGTTAACGGATTTCGTTAAGACCGGGGTAAGGTTTTCTGCACGGAATCTCCACATCGCCCGCCATCGGGTCTGCGCGGTCCTGGGCCACCCTCAAGGCGTACCGTGGGGAGATGCGTCATGGCTTCTGGCGACAACAACGACAATCCGGTCCGGGTCCAGCCCGCGCGCGACGGCTGGCGCTGGACGGTGATCGACGGGGGCCGGGTGGCCGCCGAGGGCGCCGCGCCCGATCACCACACCGCCGAGCGCTATGGGGCCTTCGCCGCCGCCGCGGTGGCCAGTTTCGGCCGCATCGGGCGGCGCTACTAGACCACGCCCCTGGCGCGCAGTTCGGCGATCCTGGCGGCGTCGAGCCCCAGCAATTCGCCCAGCACCGCGTCGGTGTCGGCCCCCAGCGCCGGGGGCGCGCGGCGGTAGCTGACCGGCGTTTCCGACAGGCGGAACGGGCTGGCCACGGTCTTCACCGGCGCGGCCAGGTCGGCGCGGGCCTGTTCCACCACCAGGCCGCGGAACTTGGCCTGCGGCTCCTCGAACACCTTGTCGACCGTATTGATTGGCCCGCAGGGCACGCCCGCGGGCTCCAGCAGGTCCATCCATTCGCGCGTCGTACGCGTCACCGTATGGGCCGTGAGCAGCGGGACCAGGGCTATGCGGTTGCGCACCCGGTTGGCGTTGCCGACGAAGCGCGGATCATCGGCCAGGCCGGCGTCGCCCAACACCTTGGTCAGGGCGTGGAACTGGCCGTCGTTGCCCACGGCGATGACGATGGCGCCGTCGGCCGTCGAGAACGGCTGGTAGGGCACCAGGTTGGGGTGGGCGTTGCCCATCCGCGCCGGGACCTCGCCGGAGACGAAGTAGTTGGTGGCGATATTGGCCAGCATGGCGGCCTGGACGTCGAACAGGGCCATGTCGATGCACTGGCCCTGGCCGGTCTGACGCGCGTGCAGCAGGGCCGCAAGGATGGCCGAGGAGGCGTACATGCCGGTGAACAGGTCAGCCACCGCCACCCCCACCTTCATCGGCTCGCCGCCCGGATGGCCCTCGGGATTGCCGGTGATCGACATCAGCCCGCCCATGGCCTGGATCATGTAGTCGTAGCCGGCGCTGTGGGCGTGCGGCCCGTCGTGGCCGAAGCCGGTGATCGAGCAATAGACCAGGCGCGGGTTCACCGCCTGTAGCGACGGATAGTCGAGGTGGTACTTTGCCAGCCCGCCGGTCTTGAAGTTCTCCACCACCACGTCGGCCTTGGCGGCCAGATCGCGCAGCAGGGCGTTGCCCTCCGGCTTGGCCATGTCGACGGTGATCGAGCGCTTGTTGCGGTTGGCGGCGAAATAGTAGGCGGCGTCCGAAGGCTTGCCGTCGGTGGTGGTGGTGAAGGGCGGCCCCCAGGCGCGCGTGTCGTCCCCGGCGCCGGGGCGCTCCACCTTGATCACCTCAGCCCCCAGGTCGGCCAGCACCTGCGTCGACCAGGGTCCGGCGAGCACGCGGGAAAGGTCGAGGACGAGGACGCCGGCGAGGGGGCCGGTGGGGGTGGGGGATTCGGTCATGGGCACACCCATAGCCGCCTCGGCTGAACTCGCCAAAGCTACTGCAGCAGCGGAAGGAACTTGGTAGCGCCGTCGCAGCGCGGTTCGCCGCCCAGGGTGGGGCATGGCTGGAAGGGCATGCGCACGCTCACCCAGACCAGATAGCGCCCGTCGCCGAGCGGCTTTTTGGCGTCCGGCGGGGGTTCGCTGCCCTCGATCTGCGTCAGCGCCAGACGATCGGCGTCACGCCAGAGCACCTGGCGAAGCACGCGATGCATGTCGACCTCGCACTTGCGCGTCGCGGCGGGCGCGTCGGTGCAGATCAGGGGGACCTGCATGCGAGTGACGAAGTTGACCGGGAAGCGGACGCTGCCCCCCTCGGGCTGACCGCCCACCATCTTTGGCTGCATGCGGAATTTCGCCGACATGCGCAGGGCCGCGCCGCCGTACCCCCACCCTTGCGGCGCTTCCTCGGTGATGCCGCATCCGGCCAGTCGCCCGTCGGTCTTCACCCGACAGGTCAGCAACACCCGGCCCGAAACCCCGTATTCAGCGGCGCGGCGCGGCGCAAAGTGCGCCAGGTCTTCGCCCGACGGCTTTTCGAGCCAGGTGGGATCGGTGATCAGGGCATCGCCAAAGGCGGAGGAGGCGGCGGCGGAGCCGGCGATAGCAAGGGTGAAAAGCCAGGCGCTGCGCACCCTACAGCCCAGGGTCGTAGCTTCCCGACTGGCGACAACGCTCTTCGCGGGCCTCCTGGGCGCGGTCGTCCAGTTCGTCGGCCAGCTTGCAGATGCTCTTCGACGCGGTGGTCTTGTGCACGCCGGGAACGAGGGCGTGCATGAAGCAGCAGGCGGCGATGCCCAGCACGCGGAAACCGTAGCTGGCCGAATGGCCGAAATGCTCGAAATAGGTTTCCTTGACGTCGCGCGGGTGCTCGAGGAACAGCTGGTCGAACAGATTGTTTCCCTGCGCCGCCTGCGGCGCGGCATGGGTGCGGTCGGTCGTTTGCACGGACATTCCCTGTCGAGGCCCCCCTGTAACGGCCCGGCTCGATGCGCTAGAGGCTCCCCCGAACCCGAAGCACCCCGCATAGCACGGGCCGCGCGGAAACGGTATTCTGCGCGCCTGACGAGAGAAATCGCAATGCCCCTCGACGCCGCAGCCGCCAAGGCGCCCGCCAAGACCTTCAAGTGGGAAGACCCGCTGGACCTCGACGGCCAGCTCACCGAGGACGAGCGCGCCATCTACGAGGCCGCCGTCGCCTACGCCCAGGACAAGCTGCTGCCCCGCGTGGTCTCGGCCTTCGCCGACGAGCGCTTCGACGCCGAGATCATGCGCGAACTGGGCGAGATGGGCTTTCTGGGCGCCACCCTGCCCGAGCAGTACGGCGGTTCGGGCGTGACCCACGTGGCCTACGGCCTGATCGCCCGCGCCATCGAGGCCGTCGATTCCGGCTACCGCTCGGCCATGAGCGTGCAGTCGTCCCTGGCCATGTACCCGATCTACGCCTTCGGCACCGAAGAGCAGAAGATGAAGTGGCTGCCCCGCATGGCCGCCGGCGAGGTCATCGGCTGCTTCGGCCTGACCGAAGCCGACGGCGGCTCCGACCCCGCCTCGATGAAGACCCGGGCCGAGAAGGTCCAGGGCGGCTATGTGCTGAACGGCGGCAAGTACTGGATCACCAACAGCCCCATCGCCGACATCGCCATCGTCTGGGCCAAGCTGGACGGCGAGATCCGCGGCTTCATCGTCGAGAAAACCTGCGAGGGTTTCTCGGCCAACAAGATCGAGGGCAAGCTGTCGCTGCGCGCGTCGATCACCGGCGACATCGGCCTGTCGGACGTGCACGTCAGCGAAGACTCGCTGCTCCCGGGCGTGAAGGGCCTGCGTGGGCCGTTCTCGTGCCTGAACAAGGCCCGCTACGGCATCAGCTGGGGCGCCATGGGGGCGGCCGAGGACTGCTTCCTGCGCTCGCGCGAATACGTCTCCGAACGCATCCTTTTCGGCCGTCCGCTGTCCTCGCGCCAGCTGGTCCAGAAGAAGCTGGCCGACATGTCGACCGAGATCGCGCTGGGCTTCCAGGGGGCGCTGGCGGTGGGCCGCCTGCTCGACCAGGGCGCCTGGGTCCCCGAGGCCATCTCGATGATGAAGCGCAACAACTGCGGCAAGGCGCTCGCCATCGCCCGCGAAGCCCGCGACATGCACGGCGGCGCCGGCATCACCGGCGAGATGCACGTAATGCGCCACGCCATGAACCTCGAGACGGTGAACACCTATGAGGGCGCCCACGACGTCCACGCCCTGATCCTGGGCCGGGCGATCACCGGCCAGAGCGCGTTCTAGGACCTCAACGAGAGTGTCATCCCGGACGCCGCGGCGCGGCGATCCGGGACCTCACCGGAGCTCTCCCCCAAGGTCCCGGATAGCCCTTCGGGCTCCCGGGATGACAAGGACTGGGAGGGTGGTCCCCAGGTTGGAACGGACGAACGCGGCTCGTCTGCCGCCAACCCATAAGGCCGATACTCAGCCATTGTCCGTCTCCCCGTACGCGGCCTGCGCCTGCGCCCCGTCGATGAGGCTGAGCTGCACCGCCAGTGCGATCATGTCCGCCGGAGGCCCGCCCTGCAGGGCCAGCGCCGCGCGCACCTGGTCGGCGCTGACCAGCCCGGCCGCCGTCAGGTACTCGCCCAGCGGCAGGGACTGGGCCCAATAACCGTCGAGCGCCGCCAAAAGTTTCCGGTGGCTGATCGCGCCCGTGCGCACCAGCATGTCGCCCAGACGCACATAGCCTGAGCGCACCTGCCGCCAGAGCCGCTCGGCCCCGTGGGCGTCGATCATGCCCAGCCGCAGCATCGCCTCCGTCTGCGCCCGGCTGGCCGCCCACGGCGCGCGGTTCCAACCCCAGCGCACGGCGAAGGCCAGGTCGCTGAGCGGGGCGTAGGACCAGCGCACGCCGCGGATGCCGTGTTCGAAGCAGACCGCCTCGATGCGCGCTTTCTCCTCGCGCGACACCGGTTCGCCCGCCACCAGTTCGAGCTGGTCGCCCTCGCGCCGGATGGGGACCACGCCGCAGCGGGCCGCCTGGCGGGGCTTCAGCGTCTCAAGCACGTCGGCCGGAATGGCGAAGGCGTCGCAGGCGCCGGCCTGGCTTTCCTCGCGCGCGGCGAAGGCCTCGGCCAGGTGCTGGTCCTCAACCGCGCCAATGTCGACCAGCAGCAGGCCCAGCGGCCGGTAGCTCTGCTTCTGCGCCGCCAGCGCCGCGTCCAGGGCCTCGACCTCCACGTGGTTCCAGAAGCGCAGCAGGTCGCCGATCCGCCCGCGGCTGCGCTGCATGTCGGCGAAGCTGGGGAAGGCGTGGGAGGTCTTGTCCCAGGCGATCGGCTTGCCGGTGAGGAGGTGGTTGGTGAACTGTCCCATGGCGCGGCAGAAGGCCTGAAAGCCGATGATGTTGGAAACCACGATCCGCACCGGGGCCAGCCAGACGTGGCGCTTGCCGTGGTTGGAGAGGGTGAACCACATGCGGTGGGCGACGCGGTTCAACAGGAACAGGAAGTTGACCAGGATCAGGTCCCAGACCCACTGCCGGTCGACCAGCGGCGGCAGGTCGGCGGCGCGCGGCCAGACCAGGGTCAGCCCGACCCAGCCGAAGTACTGCAGGACGATCAGGTAGCCGAGCGCGCCGGTGGGGGCGGTGATCAGCGCCTTGCGGTCGCGGAACAGGAAGTAACGGTTGGCCAGGTCCCCGAACCAGCCCAGCTGGCGCCAGCCCATGTAGGAAATGCCCAGCATCCAGCGCGACTTCTGCCGCACCGAGGCGGTCCAGCGGTCGGGGAAGAACTCCTTGGTGGCGACCAGCTCGCGCTGCAGCTCCTGCACCTGGCCGGGCCGGAACCAGGCCTTCCTCCAGCGCAGCACCCTGGCGAAATACCGCACGAAGGCGGAGGTGAAGCCCAACCCCCGCAAGCGGTGGCCGACATCATAGTCCTCGGTCAGGCTGTCGGTGTTGAAGGGCTGGTCGTTGTTCTCGGCTCTGAGCGCCAGCATGGCGTCGCGGGCGAAGGCGGTGGCCACGCCGGCCGAGGGGGTCATCTGGGCCATGGCCGAGCGCACCTGCAGGTCCTTGGTGTGGAACTCGGCGAACTCGTCCATGTAGTGGCAGGCCACCAACCGGTGCCAGCGCCGGTTCATGCTCAGCACCGGCAGCTGGATCATGCCGTCCTGCTCGATGAACCAGTTGACCGTGCGCAGGCCGAAGGGGTGCACCACGTCCTCGGCGTCGTGCATCAGGAAGACGTCGAAGCTCTCGCCGCTCTGCGCCTCCCAGGCCAGGATCCCCTGCACGATGATGTTGAGGCAGTCGGCCTTGGAGGTCGGCCCGTCGCGGGGGACGGTCGCCATGTGCACATTGCCGAAGCGCTGCATCACCCGGCCGACCTCGGCCTGGGTTTCGGGGTCATTCTGGTAAACGCCCACGAAGATGTGGAAGCGCTCGTAGTCGAAGGTCGCAATGGTGTTGGCCACCATGGAGGCGATGACCTCGCTCTCCTGCCAGGCCGGCACCATGATGGCGATGCGCTTCTCGGGCGCGCGCTGCAGGCGCACCTGCGCCGGCGGCTTCTTCCACAGGCCTTTCACGCCCCGGCCGATGGCCAGGCGCCAGTAGCAGAAGTCGATGAACAGGTCGTCCAGCGACGACAGGAAGATCAGCACCGAGACGACGATCAGGGTGACCTGCACCCCGCCCCAGTAGGCGGTCAGCGTCCGGTAGGGACCGTCGGCGTCGACCCAGCCGGCGAAGACGTCCGCCTCGCCCTGGGTCCAGTTGAGGACCGTTTCCATGACATGCGCCCCATCGGCCCTCAGTGGCCGCCGAAGCGGGTCGTCAGGGTGAAGAGCAGGCGCGGGCCGAAACGGTCCTCGTCGACGCCCTTGGGCTTGCCGACCGGGCGCGCGTAGACGATGTCGAGCTGGGCCTGGCCGAACTTCAGGCGGATGCCGCCGCCGCCCAGGGCGATGCGCGAACGGCGCGGGCCGTAGGGGTCGTTGTTCCAGGCCTCGGCGCCTTCGATGAAGGCCACCGGCGCGACCGAGAAGCCGCCCAGGTCGCGGTCGCGGCCGAACCAGTCGAAGCCCACCGCGATGCCCTTGTCGCCCTGCAGCGCGCCGGGATCGAGGCCGCGCCCGCCGGGCGTGCCGCCGAAGTTGAATTCCTCGTAGGCGACCAGGCTGTCGTCGCTCCACTGGCCGCGCACGCGCGCCTGGAGGGTCCCGCCGCCGAGCGGCCGGCGCGCGCTGGCCTCGGCGCGCACCACCGTGGCCTGCGGATTGGCGTCGGGGCGGCTGAGCAGCGGATCGCCGGGCCGGCTGGCGCCCAGCACATCGAGGCCCTGGCGCACCGACAGGTCCGCGCTCTGCGAACTGTCGCCGTCGGCGCGGTCGAGGTGGACGCCGAGGTAGCCCACGGTGATGTCGTCGCGCGCCGTGGTCGGCCCGCCCAGCAATTCAGTCTCCTGACGCACCGACTCCAGCCCGGCGCGGCCGAACACCACCACGCCCGGCGAGGTGGCCAGGGGCTTGTCCAGCTCGATGCGGGCCAGCCGCGTCTCGCCGTGGGTGTCGGGCAGGGGCGCCTTCTCGTCGGGCGTCTGCTCGTACCAGCCCAGATCGATGCGGCCGCCGAGGCCGTCGTCGGTGAGCAGCACGCGTGAGGAGGCCTGCACGCCGCGCTGCTGGCCGGTCAGCGAGCTGAACGCGCCGACCATAGTCTGGTCGTAGGCGGGCGTGGTTCCGTTGGCGATCACCGTCGCCCCGCCCCAGACCCGCCCGACGCTGTCGGGCCCGTTGTTCTGCAGGCTGGCGAAGACCGCGGGCGCGGGGATGGGCGCATCGACGATCAGGGTCACCACCGACGGGTCGGTGGGGCTGGGCGCGGTCTTGAGGCTGACGCTCCAGACGCCCTGGTGATTGGCCAGCGCCAGGCCCTGGCGCAGGGCAGAGGCCTTCAACGGCATGCCCGGCTTCACCTGCCCGAAGGCGCGGCGCAGGAAGGCGTCGAGGCGGCTGTCGCCGGTGTCGATCACCACGGCCTGCACCCGGCCTTCCCTGACCGTCAGGCGCCAGACTCCGGGCGTCTCGGTCTGGACGATTCCGGCGTCAGCGGCCACAGACCCCTTGGCGCGGGCCAGACAGGCGATGCGCCCAGCCAGTTTGTCGAGGCTCGCCTGGTCGACGGAACGGCCGATGAAGGGTGCGGTCTCGTTGGCAAGGTCGAAGCCGTCGATCGGGCCGGCCGAGGCGATGCCGATCTGGTCGATCTTCAGCGGCCCCTCGCCGATGTCGGTCGAGGTCAGGCGCGCGATGGCGCAACCCGGCTGGCCGGCGTCGGGCAGGTAGAGGTCCGTGGCGGGCGGCGGCGCGGTCTGGGCGCCGGCGGGATGAACGGATGCAGCCAGGCCGGCCGCGGCGATCAGGATCGCGCCAAAGGCCGATCCGGTAAGCGCGAGAACTCTGGAGTTCGCGGGCATTGTGAGGCTCCCCCGTCTGCAGGACCGCAGACGGTGAAGCTTTGGAATCGGCCGCTTGAATGCCTACTGACGCGCTGGAGTCACCCGCGGTTCAGCTAGCTGACGCGGGGATGAACGGCAGAGCTTGGGCTGCCCTAGTCCGGCCCGTGGTGCAATTCCGCCAGGGCTTCCTTGGCCTTCATCATCGCCAGCTTGAACTTCAGCGGATGGGCGATCTGGTGGAAGACGTTGGTGCCGGTTTCGTTGGCGGTGAGGATTTCCACGTCGCCATAGTCGAACCACTGGCCGATCAGCGACTGGTCGGTCTTCACGTCGTTGATCTTTTCCAGCAGGGAATCGACCACTTCCTTGTTCAGCACCCCGTTGATCTGGATGACGCGGCGACCGGTGATGATGAAGGCGTGGTTCTTCCACACCAGATAGGCCCACCAGATCACCACGAAGGGAATGATCAGCAGGCCGAAGCCGACGCTCATCAGCGGATTGCCCGGGGCCAGGCCGATCTGGGCCCACAGCACCCCGGCGAAGATGCAGATGGTGAAGATGATCGACCACGAGATGTGGCGCAGGAAGAACAACGGATGCTGGCGCACCGCGAACAGGATGCGCTCCTCGTCGCCAAGGACCTTCCTGAGATAGCCCTTCGGTTCGTAACCGGAGTCCATGGAACCTAGCTCCGCCTGCCTGCGACCGGAGTCATACGACAAGCGGAGCTAGGCTGCCATGGCGCGCACGCCACACGTGAAAGGCCCTAGGCCGCCTCCTTCTCCTTGGCGTGCTTCTGCACCACCTCCTCGGCCAGACGGCCGGTCAGTTCGGCCATGTGGCTGAACTCGCTCTCGTAGCTGCCCAGGCCCTGCGTCACCGAGCGGAGCTCGACGATCAGATCCTGACGTTCGGCCTGGGGCAGGTTGACCTCGATGCGGTCCCAACCCGGCCAGCCCTCGCGGGTGTCGTAGCCGAGGATCTGGCCGCGGCGGCCGGAGATGAAGCTGGTGATGCGCGAGGTGGCCGAGGACGGCGCGTACATGGTCACCTTCTCGACCGGCTCCAGCAGCAGGGAGTCGCACTGCTTGAGGCCGTCGCTCATGCCGATGCGCCCGGCGGTGCGGAAGGCCAGTTCCGAGGAGTCAACCGCGTGGTAGCTGCCGTCGACCAGTACGCACTCGACGTCCACCACCGGGAAGCCCAGCGGGCCCCGTTCCGTGGCGTCCTTCACCCCGTCGCCGACGGCGGGAATCCACTGCTTGGGCACCACCCCGCCGGTGATCCGGTCGGAGAAGACGAAGCCCTCGCCGCGCCGGCGCGGGGCGATTTCCAGCACCACGTCGCCGAACTGGCCGTGGCCGCCGGACTGCTTCTTGTGGCGGCCGCGGATGGAGGTCTTCTTGCGGATGGTTTCCTTGTAGGCGGTGCGGGGCCGCTCATGGACCACCCCGACGCCGTAGCGCCGCTTCAGCCGCTCGGCCGCGACCTTCAGGTGGGCGTCGCCCTGGCCCATCAGCAGGGTCTGGTGGTTCTCCTGGTCGTGGACCAGTTCCAGTGTCGGGTCTTCCTCCAGCAGCTTGGCCAGCGCGCCGGAGAGGCGCACGTCGTCCTTGCGGTCGGCGGTGCTGATGGCGAGCGCGAACACCGGCGGACGTTTGGCCGGGGCGGTCCTGGCCTTGCGCGCCTTGCCGTCGGCGCTGAGCAGGTCGCCGGCGCGGGCGTCCTCGATCTTGCCGATGGCCACCACCTCGCCCAGCCCCGCCGAGGCGATCTTCTTGGTGGTCTGGCCCAGCAACGAAAACACGCCCGAGGCGCGGGCCTTTTCGCCCGAGCCCAGGGTCAGTTCGGACCCGTCACTGATCTTGCCCGACAGCACCCGCGCATAGGTCAGCTTGCCGACCTGGCCGGCGTGGGCGGTCTTGAAGACGTATGCGCAGTCGCCCTCGGCCCCCAGCCGCGCGGCGGCGGCTTCCGGACCCGGCGCGTCGTGGCGCAGGGCCTTGAGCAGGCGGCGCACGCCAAAGCCGTTCAGGGCCGAGCCGAAGAAGACGGGCGTGATCAGCCCCTCGCGGGTCTCGCGCACCAGATCGGCGAAGACCAGATCCTGGGGCGGTATGACGTCCGACAGCAGTTGCTCCATCAGCTCGTCGTCGTAGTCGGCCATCTGTTCGAGCATGTGGAAGCGGGCCTCGCTCTCGCGCTCGGCGAGGTCGGGCGGCAGGGGGATCTGCTCGGAGGGCTGGCCCTGGCGGTAGAGGAAGGCGCGCTCCAGCGCCAAGTCCACAAAGCCGGTGGCCTTGTCGTCCTTCCAGATGGGGATCTGGCGCGCCACCAGGGGCGTCGCCGACGAGGGCTGCAGGGCCGACAGCAGATCGCGGATCTTGCCGTGGGCCTGGTCGATCTTGTTGACGAAGACGGCGCGCGGCACGCCCAGGCGCTCAAGCTCCTTGAGCATCGGCTGCAGCAGCACGCCCTTGTCGGGGTCCGGGTCGATCACCACCAGGGCCAGGTCCACGCACTGCAGGGCGTGGTCGGCGTCGGCGAAGAACTCCACCGAGCCGGGGGTGTCGATGATGGCGTAGGCGTCGTCCATGAAGCTGAAGTCGGCGACGTTGATCTCGACCGACAGGCCATGCGCGCGGGCTTCCGGGCTGGCGTCGCCGACCGTGGCTCCGGGGCCGCCCTGGCGCTCGATGGCGCCGGCGGCGAACAGCAGCGCTTCCATCAGCGCCGTCTTGCCCGTGCCGTTGGGTCCCACCAGCGCGATCGCTCGCGCGCCTGCTGCTCTGCCTGGCATGATCGTCTCCTCTCGGTCCGTCGTGAAGCGACGACCGCAGGAGCGGTCCCCGCGCACACCCGTGGCTCTCTGCCTCCGGGCCGGGACGGCCGCGGAGGTGGGCCTTGCCGATCATCGTTCCTCCTGTGGCGGAGGAATCGCAAGCCGGGGGCGTTCAACGAACCGTGAGCGGGATCAGGCCGGCGCGTAGATCACCCGCACGGTATCCGCACCGATCAGGTCGCTGCTCACCAGCCGCAGCGGCGTCCGGGCCTCGGGGAAGTAGCGCGCGCCCTCGCCCAGGACGTAGGGGCGCAGGTAGATCCGGTATTCATCGATGAGGCCGAGCTTGGTCAGGCTGGCCGCCAGCACCGGTCCGGCGACGTCGATCTCGCCGTCGAGGCGAGCTTTCAGGTCGCGCGCGGTCACCTCCAGGTCGGTCACCAGCGTAGCGTTTGGCCCGACTTCTCTCAGGCTGTTCGATACGACCCACTTGTGCTGAGCGCGCCAGGTCCGGGCGAACTCAGCCTCATCCGGCCCCCACGTCGGGTCGTCCGCGTCCCAGTAGCGCATGAGCTCATAGATACCGCGCCCGTAGAGGCATCCGGCCGCGCCGCCCACGGCCCCGATCCAGTGGCGGAAAAGTCCCGGGTCGGGCGCGCCCATCGCCAGATGGTCCACGTACCCGTCCAGTGACTGGCTCATTGCGAAGATCAGCTTGGCCATGCCAACTCCATGCTCTTGGCTGTACTGATTGCATTATGCAACCAGTCGGCGTCCAGGCAAGGGCGCCCGGACCGCGCTGTCAGCCTTGGGCCATGGCCAGCACGCCCTTCACCGCCGACGTCCAGCCGGCCAGCAGGCGGTCGCGTTCAGGCGCCTGCATCCTGGGCTCCCAGTGGGCCGGCGCATCGGCCGGGGTCACGTCGAGGCTGTCGATCAGCCCCGCTCCCAGCGCCGCCAGCCGCGCGGCGCCAAGCGCCGTCATCTCCTGGAAGGCGGGGCGTTCGACCGGGCAACCGGTGATGTCGGCCAGGAACTGCATGGCCCAGCCGTTGGCGGTGACCCCGCCATCGACCTTCAGCCGCGAGGGGCGCAGCGCCCCGTCGGCGGCGAGGGCCTCGAGCAGGTCGTGGGTCTGGTAGGCCAGGGCCTCCAGCCCGGCGCGCACCAGGTGTTCGCGCCGCGTGTCCCGTGTCAGGCCCATCACCGCGCCGCGCGCCTCGGCGTTCCACCAGGGCGCGCCCAGGCCGGTGAAGCCGGGCACCAGATAGACGCCGCCGTTGTCGGCCAGGCCCTGCGCCACCGCCTCGCTCTCCCGCGACGCCTCGATCAGGTGCAGGCCGTCACGCAGCCACTGCACCGTCGACCCGGCCGAGAAGATCGAGCCCTCCAGCGCGAAGGCGCGGCCCGCGGCGGTCTCATAGCCGACGGTGGCCAGCAGCTTGTTCTGCGACTGGCGCGGCTCGGCGCCGACGTTGATGACCAGGAAGGCGCCGGTGCCGTAGGTGACCTTCACCTCGCCCGGCCGCAGGGCCGCGTGGCCGACCAGCGCCGCCTGCTGGTCGCCGGCGATGCCCACAATGGGCAGGGCCTTGCCGAACAGCTCGGGGCTGACCGTGCCGAACGAGCCGGCGCAGGGGCGAATGTCCGGCAGCACCCCGCGCGGGACGCTGAAGACGCCCAGCAGTTCGTCGTCCCAGTCGCTGGCCTTCAGCGCCATCAGCGAGGTGCGCGAGGCGTTGGTGACGTCCGTGGCGAAGTCGGCCCCGCCGGTCAGGCGGTGCACCAGGAAGGCGTCGATGGTGCCGGCGCAGAGCTCGCCGCGCTCGGCCCGCAGTCGCGCCTCGGGGACCTCGTCCAGCAGCCAGGCGATCTTGGTGGCCGAGAAATACGGGTCCAGCACCAGGCCGGTCTTGGCCTGGACCATCGGGGCCAGGCCCTGGGCCGCCAGGTTGTTGCAGAGGTTTGCGGTGCGCCGGTCCTGCCAGACGATGGCGCGGTGCAGCGGCTTGCCGCCGTCCCGTTCCCACAGGGTGGTGGTCTCGCGCTGGTTGGTGATGCCCACGGCCGCGATCGCGCCCACCCCGCCCACGTCTCGGATCGCCTCGCGGCAAGTCTGGACCGTGGCGCGCCAGATCTCCTCGGCGTCGTGCTCGACCCAGCCGGGTTTGGGGTAGTGCTGCTGCAGCTCGATCTGGCGGATGGCGCGCGGCTTCCAGTCGAGGCCGAAGACGATGGCCCGGGTCGAGGTGGTGCCCTGGTCGATGGCGAGGATCAGCGGGTCCAAGGCAAACCTCCGTCGCGAAGCACATCACTTTCGGATATGAGCGCGGCCATGACCACATCCGTTTCGCCCACTTTCGCCGATGTCGAGGATGCCGCCGCCCGCCTCAAGGGCCAGGCCCTGATCACGCCCCTGATCGAGAACCCGGCCCTGAACGAGCGGGCGGGCGGGCGGATCTTGCTCAAGTGCGAGACCCTGCAGGTCTCCGGCAGCTTCAAGTTCCGCGGCGCCTACAATCGCATCAGCCGCTTCTCCGAGACCGAGAAGCAGGCCGGGGTGGTGGCCTATTCCTCCGGCAACCACGCCCAGGGTGTCGCCGCCGCCGCCCAGCGCATCGGCACGCGGGCGCTGATCGTCATGCCCGCCGACTGCCCGGCGGTGAAGATCGAAGGCGTGAAGCGCTTCGGGGGCGAGGTGCGGCTCTACGACCGCTACAGCGAGAGCCGCGAAGCCATCGGGGCCGAGATCGCGGCTGAGCGCGGCTCGGTGCTGGTGCCGCCCTTCGACGACTTCCACGTCATGGCCGGCCAGGGAACGGCCGGGCTGGAGATGGCGAACCAGGCCAGGGCCATGGGGGCGACGCTGGACGTGGTCAGCGCGCCGGCTTCGGGCGGCGGGCTGATCGGCGGCGTCGCACTGGCCATGCAGGCGCTGAGCCCGTCCACCGAGGTGTTCGTGGCCGAACCGCGCGACTACGACGACTACGCCAACTCGCTGGCGGCCGGGAAGCAGACGGGCTGGAGCAATCCCAAGCCGCCCGCGTCGTTCTGCGACGCCCTGCTGGCCCCGCAACCCGGCAACGTGACCTGGCCGGTGAACAGCCGCCTTTTGACAGGCGCCGTCAGCGCCACCGACGCCGAGGTGGCCGAGGCCATGCGCTTCGCCTTCCGCTGGCTCAAGCTGGTGGTCGAACCGGGCGGCGCCTGCGCGCTCGCCTGCCTGCTCAACGGCCGGATCGACGCCAGGGGCCGCACCGTCGGCATCGTGCTGTCGGGCGGCAACGTCGATCCCGGGCTGTTCGCCCGGGTGCTGGGCGGCGAGCTCTAAGGCCTACTTCTTCTTGGCGTCGAACATCTGGATGTCGCTGTCGGCGAAGCCGTAACGGCTGGCCTTGGCCTGCAGCTTGCCGTCTTTCGGCAGCGGCACCGGCGCGCGATAGAGCTTCCAGTCGTCCCCGTCCTTGAGCCGCCACTGGATGGTCGAGCCGGGCGTGGGCGTTTCCATGATCACCCGTCCGACGGCAAGGCGCAGAACCGGGCCGGCGGTCACCGGCGTCTGCCCGCCGGGCTGGAAGCGGTCCTTCAGGTTCTGGGTGGTGTCGAAGCTCAAGTCCGGCGTCTGGGCGTTGAAGGCGGCCAGGGCCGCGGCCAGGCGCTGCACGTCGGCCAGGTGACCGGCGTCGGCGGCCAGGTTGTGCACCTGGGCCGGATCGGTGCGCAGGTCGTAGAGCTCGACCTCGGGGCGCGGGACGGTCTGGTTGGGACCCAGGCTGGGCGCGCCATTGCGGCCCGCGACCGCGTCATAGATGTCGCCGCGCCTCGCCAGGTCCCACAGGCGCGTGGAGGGTGAACCGTTGAGGATCAGCAGGTAGCGGCTGTCGCGCACGGCGCGGGAGCGCTCGAACACCGAGCCGACCCGGTTCTGGATCGAGAAGACGTAGCTGGCCGGCTGGCGGCTGGCGCTGGGCGAGAGCCGGTCGCGGCCCTGCACCCAGGCCATGGGCTGCTGGCGCGCCAGCATCAGGATCGACGGCGCCAGGTCGGCCCCGGAGATCAGGGCGTGGCTGACCGTGCCGGCCCCGCGGCCGTCCGGGTAGCGCACGATCAGCGGCACGCGCACGCCGGAATCGTAGAGGGTGCGCTCGCCGCGCGGCAGGGGCGCGCCGGTGCGGGCGGTGACGATGACGATGGTGTTGTTGAGCGCGCCCGAGCGCTGCAGCCGCGCCATGGTCTCGCCGATCTGCGCGTCGAGGTTGGCGATGCGCTGGTAGCGCGCCTTCAGGGCCGCGCGCACGGCGGGCGTATCGGGCAGGTAGGACGGCACCACGATCTTCGCGGCGTCGATGGCGACGGGGACGCGGGGCTTTTCCTTCTTGGAGAACAGGTTCTCCCAAAGGTTCTTCTTCTTGGCCTTGGGCGCATCCTTGTCGTCCTGCGGCAGGGTCGAGATCTCGACCACGCCGAGGAAGGGTTGGGGGATGTCGTGGTTCAGCCAGGTGACGCCCACCTCGCGCTCATCCTCGTCCCAAAGGGCGGTAGAGCCGCCGAAGGGGTCGTTCTTGGGGCCGACGCGAAAGCTGTAATAGCCCGCGCGGCGCAGCAGTTCCGGGAAGGCGCGCACCTCGGGCTGGGGCGCCACGTTCCAGCCGCGCTGGCCGGTCCAGTCCTGGATGATGCCCAGGGTCTGGGGATACATGCCGGTCAGCACCGAACCCCAGGCCGCGCCCGTCGATCCGGACGTGGCGTAGGTGTTGGCGTAGGTGACGCCCTTGGCGGCCAGGGCCTCGATATTGGGGGTGCGCGCGGCGGGGTCTTCATAGACGCCCAGTTCGGGACCCATGGCGTCGGCGACGAAGATCAGGACGTTCGGACGCGTCTCGTTCTGGGACCGGGCGGTGATCGTGGGTTCGTGGGCGCGCTGGCAGGCCGCGACGGCCAGCACCAGGACGATGCCGATAACCCTAAGAAAACTGGTAATGATTCCGCCCCGGTACTCGAAGGTCATATGCGCGCCTGACTGATCGCCCCCCACGGGCCCCGGCCGCTTCAATGCATCTCCCCTGCCATTAGAGGACGAGGCCCGGCGTGTCACGGTCGGCGGCCCTCAGAGCGCCCGCATGCGGTTGTCGCGCGGCTTGTGCTCCACCTCGGCCAGGCCCATCACTTCCAGCACCGGCGGGACATAGACCCCGAAACGGCCGCGCAGGCCCTTCTTCAGCCCGTACCAGCCGCCCACCGGATTGTCCGCCGCCCGGCCCCAGGCCTCGACGGTGCCCTCGGTGACGGGCTTCTGCTCGTCGGCGCCGCCCAGCGGGACCCAGACATCGACGGCGCGCAGCATGGCGTGCAGGTCCTCGATGCAGCGGAGCTGGTAGCGCAGCTGGGTCGAGCCGACCTGGACCACCAGGGCCGGCGGATCGGCCGCCTCGTCGCGCCAGGCGGTGAATTCCGAGCCGCCGGGCGGGGTCTTCAGGGTCCAGGGCTTGTCGCGCGTGCCGTCGCCTTGAGCCGTCATGGTCGCCTCGCCAATAGCTGTTGTCGTTCTGACTTGCCCGCGAGCGTGCGGAGCCGCACTGAAAGCCCATGCGCCCGATCCTGTCTATCTCGGACCCCGACGACCCGCGCGTCGCCGCCTATCGCGACATCCGCGAACGCGACCTGGTGGGCCGCGAGGGCCGCTTCGTGGCCGAGGGTGAGGTGGTGCTGCGGATGCTGGCGCGCTCGGGGCGTCACCGCGCCGAAAGCGTGCTCATCGACGCCAAGCGTGCGGACAAGCTCAGCGAGCTGCTGGCGGAATTCGGCGAGGACGTTCCCGTCTATGCGGCAGGCCAGGCGGTGATCGACGCCATCGCGGGCTTTCACCTGCATCGCGGCATCCTGGCGATCGGCAAGCGGGGCGAAGACCCCAGGGCCGCCGGCCTGCTTGCCGGATTGGGAGACGGCGCGGTGGTGCTTGTCCTGTTCGGCATCTCCAACCACGACAACATGGGCGGGCTGTTCAGGAACGCGGCGGCCTTCGGCGCGGACGCCGTGCTGCTCGATCCCGACTGCTGCGATCCCCTTTACCGCAAGGCCATCCGGGTGTCGGTCGGCCATGCGCTGACGATGCCGTTCGCCAGGCTGGGCGCGGGCGAAGACCCCCTGGCGCTGCTCAAGGCCGCCGGATTCGAGGCGCTCGCCCTGACGCCGGTCGGCGCGACGCCGCTGGCCCGGCTGAAGCGCCCCGCCAGGGCCGCCGTCCTGCTCGGGACCGAAGGCGAGGGCCTGCCGGCGCGGATCATCGCCGGCTCCACCCCCGTCGCCATCCCCATGGCCCCCGGCGTCGACAGCCTCAACGTCGCCGTCACCGCCGGGATCGTGCTGCACCAGCTGAAGTTCGCTCAGGCGTAGGCCGCCCGCGATGGGGCCGGCTGGCGTCTGCGGCCCATCGCCAGCGCCGCCCAGCAGACCAGTCCCACCGCCACCGCAGCGCCGGTCTGGAACAGCGAGCTGTAGAGGGCCGGGACCGTCAGGTGCAGGTGGCTGATCACCCCTTCCTGGATCGAGTTGCCCGCCCCGTGCGCCAGGGCCGCGGGCCAGAAGCTGCCCGAGCGGATGGTCAGCCAGGCGTAGAAGAACGACACCCCCACCAGCTCCAGCGGCGACAGCACGAAGGAGCCCAGGATCGGGTTTTCCGGGTGGTTGTAGCCCATCAGCAGCATCGGCAGGTGCCAGAAGGACCAGAAGGTCCCGAGCAGAACGATCGCTTTCCCGATGCCGAACTCGCGGACCATGTGGCCCTGCAGGAAGCCGCGCCAGGCGAACTCCTCGCCGGCCGCCGCCACCAGGTTCATCGCCGCGAAGGCGCCGGCGGTGACCAGCACATTGGCCACGAAGAGCGGCCAGGCCTGGGCGCCCTTGCCGAGCAGCCAGGGCCCGCCGCTGACGTCCACGCCGGCGCTGGAGAAGGCGAACCAGTCGGTCGTCGCCCAGCCCTGGTCCAGGAACAGCCAGACGCAGGCGAAGGTGATGGCGCAGGCGTAGAGCACGCCCAGCGGCCAATAGCTGAGCTTGCCCAGCTTCCACGCCAGGCCCTGCCGCGCCGGCTTGTGAAACAGCAGGAATCCCAGCGCCAGCAGGGTCGGCGTCCACATCACGCCCACCAGCACCAGCGAGGCGGCGTCGGCGTCCATGCCGATGGTGTTGATCAGGGCGATCTGGATCGCCCAGCTTGCGGCGAGCGCAAGCGCGCAGAACAGCGCGATGGCTTTGCGGCCCATCGTCAGTCTCCTGTCTTGAATTTGCTCTTGTGTGTCGGCTTTCGGGCGTCAGCGCCGGGGCGCGAACGAGCGCACCGTGGCCACCAGGATGAAGCGCGCCGCGATGAGCCCCGCGGCGATCAGGCCGATGCCGGCCGGATAGACCTTCCAGCCCAGCAGGTCGGTCGCCGTGGCCGGGTCGTCGATCGTGCCCAGGAACGCGGAGCCGTGGTCGTTGACCCAGAAACCGGTGTGCGCCGGATCGGTCAGCTCGTAGAACAGCACCGCCAGGCCCGCGAAGGCCAGCGCGCCGGCCAGCAGCAGGCCGAACAGGCCGAGCACGGCGACAAGGCTGCGGTTCAGCCGCCGGGCCACCACGCCGACCATGTTCACGGCCCGCCCGCCTCCGAGGGCAGAGCGAACCTCGCGCTCGTCGACGAAGCTGCGGGCGTAGCGTTCGGGCGTGCCGAACCCGGCCAGCACCTCCTCGAGGACCGCCCCGCCGTCGAGACGTTCGCCGATGTGGGCGCGGGTCTCCTGCAGGATGTCCTCGCGGTCTTCCTGAGGCAAGGACTCCAGCGACCACTTGAGGCCGCGCAGCCATTCGTCGAGGCGGCGATCCGCGTCGGTCATCGCGTGCTCCTTTCCAGGAAGGCCCCGAGCGTCGAGCTGATCTTGCGCCAGCTCTCCAGCTGGACGGCCAGGTCGGCGCGTCCGGCGTCGGTCAGGGCGTAGTATTTGCGGGGCCGCGCGCCTTCGTCCTCGAGGCGCCATTCGGCCTTGGTGAAGCCCGCCTTCTCCAGCCGGTGGAGCAGCGGGTAGATGGTTCCCTCGGCCAGGTCGATGCCGGCCTCGGCGCGCAGGCGTTCGAGGATCTGCAGCCCGTAACAGGGTCCGTCCCCCAGCAGCTTCAGCAGCGCCAGTTCGCCCAGCCCCTTGAGGAGTTGCGCGCGCCGGCCCTCATCGGCCTCAAGTCGTTCTTTACCAGTCATCTTGTATTGCAAGGTAACGTGTCAGCCGAGGTTGTCAAGGCATAAGCGTGGCCGCCCGCGTCTCGCCCTTGCCGCATTGAACGGCCACGCTTACTGATCACAATGTTCGATGAGGGGATTATCGGCATGAGATCAACGGCTTGGGCGATAGCCCGGTTCGCGGGCCTGACAGGGCTCTTGCTGCTTACGGCGCTGGGCGCGTCCGCCTCCGCAGCGCCCAAGCCGCAGGCGCCGCCCGCCGGCCAGACGCGCACCGCCGAGCCGCCGCCCAATCCGACCCTGAACGCCCGCGTCATCGGCCGCGGCGGCGCGCGCGACGTGCTGCCCCAGTCGCTGCAGATCTCGAAGCTCGACATCGACGTCAACGTCGTTGGGCGCACCGCCGTCACCACCCTGACCGCCACCTTCCTCAACCCGGGCGAGGAGAACATCGAGGGGGACTTCCTGCTCGACCTGCCCGCTGGCTCGGTGGTCACCGGCTACGCGTTGGACGTCGACGGCCACATGCTCGACGGGGTCATCGTCAACCGCCGCACCGGCACGGAGGCCTACGAGAACCGCGTCCGCGCCGGCGTCGATCCGGGCCTGGCCGAAGTGACCCGCACCGGCGCCTTCCGCACCCACGTCTTCCCCATCTTCCCCGGCAAGGGCCGCACCGTGCGCGTGACGTTTGTCAGCCCGATCTCGTTCAACGGCGAGTACGTCCTTCCGCTCCACGGCGACCGGCCTGTGGGCGAGGTGCACGTGAATGTCGCGGCCCCCGGGTCGGACCGATTCCAGATAGACGGCCCAGGCCTGAGGGTTCCGCCGCCGAGCGCTGTCGCCGGACCCTCGCGTGGAGACGTCGCGTGGAAGCCGTCCCTGTTTGGAGCCAACGTCAGGCTGGATCGCGACCTTCGGATCTCCGGATTGACCGCGGGTCCGGTCACGGTCACCCGACACTCGACCGGCGAGGCCTTCGTCGAAGTCGCCGATGTCGTGCCCGCACGCGGCGTGACCGCGCCCGACACGCGCCGCATCCGCATCTACTGGGACCGCTCCCTGTCGCACCGCGACGATGACCTCGACGCCGAGATCGCCCTGGCCGCCCGCTACGTCGAGACCGTGAAGCCGCAGGCCGTGGATCTGGTGCTGTTCAATTCCGATGCGCCGGAGATCCGCACCCTCAGCGGCCCCGATCTGGCCGGCCAGCTGCGCACGGCGCTGAAGGGCGTCGACTACATGGGCGCCACCTCGTTGTCGGGCGTGTTCAGCCGCCGCGCCCCAGGAGCCCTTGGGGCCGCGGGCCAGTGCCTGGTGTTTTCCGACGGCAATATCGACCTGGGCGACTACGAGGCCCAGCCGCAGGACTGCACCCTGTTCACCGTTTCCAGCGCCGCCGACGCCGACCGCGGCTTCCTGGCCGCCCTGGCGCGCAAGTCGGGCGGCGAATACCTCGACCTGAAGACCACCAGCCCCGACCAGGCCATGGCCCGGCTGATCAGCCGCAACCTGCGGGTCACCGGCGTCACCGACGCCTCGGGACGGGCGCTCGACTTCGTCACCCTGCCCGCCGTCGACGGCGGCTTCCGCATCATCGCGCCCGCGCCCGCCGACGGCGGGGTGGTGGTGAAGCTTTCCGGCGGCGAGCCGCGCTCCTATCGCCTTCCCATCGGCGCGCCGCCTTCCCATGACGGGCTGGGCGCCCTGTGGGCGCGGGTGCAATTGGCCGAGATGTCGGCCCAGGCCAGGCCCGACCAGAAGGCCGTCGAGGCCTTCGCCCGCAAGTGGTCGGTGGCGGACGGGTCGGTGGTGTTCGTGGTGCTGGAGACGGCGCGCGACTACGCCCAGGCCGACATCGCGCCGCCCGCCAACGCAGGCAAGCTGATCATCGACGAATACCGCGAACTGGCCTCGGCCCGCGACAAGGCCAAGGCGGCCGAGCGCGAGGACCGGCTGAACAAGATCCTGGCCATGTGGGCCGAGCAGAAGGCCTGGTGGGAGAAGAGCTACACCTTCCCGCGCGGCCACCTGTCGCTGACCGGCGAGGATGAACGCAGCAACCGCGAGCGGGGGCGGGGCGGCGATCGCGGCGAGCGCAATGAGCGGCCGTCCCCGCAGCTTCGCGACGGCGCCCCGCCGCCGCCGCCGCCGCCGCCGCCTTCGCCTGTAATGGAATCCCGCGACGAGGCGGCCGACGCCATGGCCGCGCCCACGACGCAAATGGCCGGCCTCATCGCCGGCAACGCCGCGACAGGTCAGGAACAGACCGCGGCCCCCGCAGGCCCGGCCATCGCCATCGAGGTCTCCGAGTGGAACCCCGACCGGCCCTATCTCAAAGCGCTGGAAGCCGCCTCCGCCGCCGACTTCTGGGCCGTCTACCGCGCCCAGGAAAAGGCCTCCGGCGACATCCCGGCCTTCTACTTCGACGTCGCCGAATGGCTGTTCCGCAAGGGCCGCCGCGAGGACGCTCTGAAGGTGGTGGTCAACGCCATCGAACTGCCCAGCGCCGACATGACCACCCTGACGGTGCTGGCCGACCGGCTGATGCGTTACGGCGACACCGACCGCGCCATCTGGGTCTATGAGAAGATCCTCTACCTTGAGCCCGACCGTCCGCAGCCGCGCCGCAACCTGGCCCTGGCGCTGATCCAGCGCTCGGAAATGGCCGCGCCGCGCCACGACCCCAAGGCCGACGCGCAGCGCGCGCTCGACCTGCTCACCGAGGTCGTCATGAAGCCCTGGGACACCGCCTACGACGGCATCGAGATGATCTCGCTGATGGAGGCCAACCGCATCATCCCGCGCGTCCAGGCCGCGGGCGGCAAGGTCGAGCTCGACAAGCGCCTGGTCCAGAACCTGGACACCGACCTGCGCATCCTGCTGGAGTGGAACACCGACCACACCGACATGGACCTGTGGGTCGACGAGCCTTCGGGCGAGCGGGCCATCTACAGTCATCCGCGCACCGTCATCGGCGGGCGGCTGTCGAACGACATGACCCAGGGCTACGGGCCGGAGGAATACCTGCTGCGCCGCGCCATGAACGGCCAATACGAGGTGCGCGCCAACGTCTTCGCCTCGGACCGGCTGAACCCCAACGGCTCGACCACCGTGCGTGCACGAATCTTCCGCAACTGGGGCCGTCCGGACCAGGAGGAGCAGGTGCTGGAGATCGAGCTGAAGAAGGGCGAGGGCGGAACCCAGCTGGTCGGCAAGATCACGGTGGGGCCCACGTCCGCCCCGCCGCGCCGGCGCTAGCGGCTACCAGCCAAGGCGAAGGCCCGCCCGGAAGGTCCTGGGCGGGCCGAAGCCCTCGGTTCCGTCGGCGGTCTCGCTGACCTCGACATTGGCGTCGATCAGGTTGTCGACGCCGGCCCAGACCGTTGCGCGCCCGCCCAGCCGCCAGTCGGCGCGCAGGTCGACCGACAGGGCGGCGCTCAGCACACGGCTGTTCAGGTCGTCCTCGTAGCGAGGCCCCTCCCAGCGCAGGTCCGCCGCCAGCTTCAGCCGCTCGATCGGCCGCCAGTCGACGCCGCCGACCACGGTCCACACCGGCGCCTGGGCGGGACGCAGGCCGGTCAGTTGCGGCGCGACCGAGCCGCCGTCCACCCGCGCGGCGGTGTAGTCCGCCGCCAGCCGCAGGGTCAGCCAGTCCTCGCGGATGTCGCGCTCGACGCTGGCCTCCAGGCCGATGGCGTCGATGGCGCCGGCGTTCTCGCGCATGCGCAGCACCCCGCCGGCGGGCACGAAGCCGGCGCGCGGAAAGACTCCCGGACCCACGCCGATGGTCACGTTGGTCACCGGATCGACGACGCGGTTGTAGAAGGCCGTGGCCGTGAAGCGCCAGTCGTCCGCCCCGCCCTGCAGGCCGGTCTCCACGCCGTAGAGCCGTTCGGGCTCCAGCCCCGCATTGGCCTCGGTGATGTCGTTGCCGACGCGGAACGGCCGGTGCAGCTCGTTCAGCGTCGGCGGCCGGAAGCCGGAATAGGCCGCCGCGCGCCAGGCGTAGCCGCCGTTGAACTCGCGCCGCACCCCCAGCCGCGCCGAGACCACGTCGCCGGCGCGATCCGCGGGATGCTCCTCAAGGGTCACCGCCCCGGTCGCCTTGTCGTGCTCGATGCGCAGGCCGTCCGAGGTGGTCCAGCGGTCCACGCGCGCGCCGCCGGTCAGCAGCCAGTCGCCGCGCGGCCGCCACGCCCCCTCGGCATAGACGCCCGCCACCGAGGTCCGCCCGCCGGCCAGCCGGTCGCGGGTGAAGGCGCCGGCCAGGAAGCGGAAATCCTCGCGCTCCTCGCCGTCGTTGAAGCGCGCGTCGGCGCCGATCTCCCAGTCCCAGGTCGCATCGGTCCGGCGCACCGCGGCGTTGACGCCCCAGCCTGTCGCCGGGGTGTCGTGCTGGTCGTTGGCCGGCGTGGTGGAGGAGCGGTCCGGCGCCACCGCCACGGAGGTGTTGGCAAAGTCGCTCTCGCGCACCCAGGCCTGCAGCCGCCAGCCCAGGCGCTGATCCTCCGGTTGCTGCGCCAGGGCCGCGCTGGCCGACCAGCCCGACGCCTGCGCCCGCGCGCCCTTCAGCCCCGCGCCGCGATCCTCATCGTAGGCCGACGCGTGCAGCGACAGGCTGGCGGGCCCGACCGGCATGTCCAGGCGCACCGAACCGGCGCGCGCGTCCAGGTCCAGCGGCGTGTCGGCGGCCCCGGCGCGGGGTCCGCGCACCGGAACGTAGCCGTCGGAGCGATCGGTCACCGCGCTGGCGAACAGCCGGGCCTCGCCGAGGTTGACCACACCGGCCCCGGCGGCGCGGAAACCGCCGTCCTGCGCCCCGGAGATCTCGAACGACCCGCCGGCGCCGCGCTCGGCCAGGTCGATCACGCCGGTCAACGCCCCTGCGCCATAGGGCCCCGCGCCCGCGCCGCGCACCACCTGCACGCCCTCCAGCGCCTCGGGCGGAACCTGGGACCAGATCACCCAGCCGCCGAAGGGATCGTTCAGCGGCACGCCGTCCAGCAGCACCAGGGTGCGCCCCGCCCCCGACGGCGCGATGGCGCGCAGGCTGATCCCCTGGGTGGTGGGATTGGCGGCCAGGGACGAGGTGCGGCGAAACAGGGAGACGCCCGGGACTTCGGTCAGGGCTTCGTCGAGGCGCGGGACCTGGGCCAATCGGGCGCGGTCGATGAGGGTGACGGAGAAGGCTGCGTCGGCGGGGCGCGGCGGCAGGCGCGCGGCGGTGACGACGACTTCCTCGACGGTGGCGACCGGGGGCGGGGCAGGCGGCGCGTCCGGCATCTCGGGTCACTCTCAGGTCGAGCCGCCGACGATAGCCGCTCGCGCCCCGACGGCAAGCGCAGGCGCAGACCGCTTGCCGCCCCTCCCCGCCTCGCGGATAAGGGCGCGTGGCCAGGCAACAGCTGATCATCGACTGCGACACCGGGGTGGACGACGCCGTCGCCCTTCTGCTCGCTTTCGCCAGCCCGGAGTTCGACATCCTCGGGGTCTGCACCACCGACGGCAACGTCTCGGCCGAGCTGACAGCCCGCAACACCCGCATCATCCGCCAGATCGCCGGGCGCGAGGACGTGCCGGTCCATGTCGGCTGCCCGCGCCCGATGGTGCGCGACCCCGTCGAGGCGGGTCATTTCCACGGCGAGAGCGGCCTGGGCGACCTGGAGATCTTCGAGCCCGATGCGCCCGCCGCCGCGGGCCACGCCGTCAACTTCATCATCGACACGGTGATGCGCCTGCCGGCCGAGAGCGTGACCCTGGCCGTCACCGGCCCGATGACCAATCTGGCCGTGGCCATGATCATGCAGCCGGCCATCATCGAGCGGCTGGGCCCGGTGATCATCATGGGCGGCGCCCGCGCCGAGGGTGGCAACATCATCGCCTCGGCCGAGTTCAACGTCTTCGCCGATCCGCACGCGGCCCAGGTGGTGTTCACCTCCGGCTGCCCGATCACCGTGCTGGGCCTGGACGCCACCCACCAGGTGCGCGCCACCGAAGCCCGCATGGCCGCCATCGAGGCCATCGATACGCCCGCCGCGAGGACCGCGGGGCGGATGTTGCGCTTCGCCGCCCGCATTTCGGCCGAGCTGATGGAGGGCGAGGACCCGCCGCTGCACGATCCGTGCACCATCGCCTTCCTGCTCAGGCCCGAACTGTTCGTGACCCGGCCCTGCGCGGTGCTGGTGGAAACCGGTTCCGCGCTGACCATAGGCCACACGGCGGTGGAGTTCCGCGTCGATCCCAAGACCGCGGCGGTCCACTGGGTCACCCGCGTCGACGCCGACGGGGTGTTCGACCTGCTGACCGAACGGCTGGCCCGAGAGGCGAGATCGTGAGCGTGAGGATCACGGTGGTCGGGTCGGTGAACCTCGACTTCGTGGCCACCGCCGCGACCTTGCCCGCGCCCGGCGAGACCGTCACGGGCGCTACCCTCGCCCGCCATCCCGGCGGCAAGGGCGCCAACCAGGCGCTGGCGGCGCGGCGGCTGGGGGCGGAGGTGAAGCTCATCGGCCGCGTCGGCGCCGACGCCATGGCCGAGGAGGCGCTGAGCCTGCTGCGGCTGGAGGGCGTCGATCTTTCCGACTGCGCCGAGGTGACGGGCGAGGCCACCGGCGTAGCCCTGATCGCGGTGGACGCACGCGGCGAGAACCAGATCGTGGTGGCCCCCGGCGCCAACGCCGCCTTCGAGGCCGCCCACCTGGGCGACCTGGGTGAGGACGCACTGATCCTGCAGCTCGAATTGCCCATCCCGACCGTGGCCGCGGCCGTGGCGGCGGCGAAGGGCTTCGTCTGCGTGAACCTGGCGCCGGCCGCGCCAGTGCCGGAGGAGATCTTCCAGCGCGCCGACCTGATCGTGGTCAACGAGACCGAGGCGGCCTTCTACGGCGAGCCCCTGCACCGCGCCCGAGGCCTGGTCGCGGTCACGCGCAGCGCCAGGGGGGCCGCCCTCTACCAGGGTCCCGTCGTCGTCGCCGAGGCCGCCCCGCCCGCCGTCGAGGCGGTCGACGCCACCGGCGCGGGCGACGCCTTCGTGGCGGCGCTCACCGTCGCGCTGCTGGAGGGCATGACGCCAGCAGGGGCGCTGGCGTTTGCCTGCGCCGCCGGAGCGCTGGCCGCCACCCAGCCGGGCGCCCAGCCTTCGCTGCCGCATCGGGCCGAGGTGGACGCCAAGCCGTAGTTGTCATCCCGGACCGCGAAGCGGATCCGGGACCTCCCCGGCATCTTCCTTTCCATGAGGTCCCGGATAGCCGCCGCGCGACTTCCGGGATGACAGATTATGGGGGTATGACGCCTGCCATGACCGAACGCGTCCCCGAACTCAGCCTCAAGGCCTACACCCACGGCGACGCCGCCGCGCGCGACGCCTTCTCCCGCGACCTGATGGGCGGCCTGCAGCGCTTCGGCTTCATCATCCTGACCGACCACAACGTGGACCCGGCCTTGCTGGACCGCGCCTACGGCCTGGCCGAGCAGCTGTTCGCCCTGCCTGAGGCGGTCAAGCGGCAGTGGGCCGGCGGCATGCGCGGCTACACGCCGTTCGGGACCGAGCACGCCAAGGATTCGAAGCTGCCGGACCTGAAGGAGTTCTGGCAGATCGGCCATGATGATGTCCCCGCCGACGTCGACCGTGAGATCTTCCCCGAAAATATCTGGCCCAACTCAGGCGCTGGGGCAGTCGACGACTTCGAGCCGACCTTTCGCCGGCTGTTCAGCGACCTGAACGAAACCGGGCGGCGGCTGCTGGCGGCGCTGGCGCCGCGCCTGGACCTGCCCGCCGACTGGTTCGACGACAAGGTCGCGCACGGCACATCGCTGTTGCGCGTGCTGCACTACCCTCCGGTGGCGGACGATACGCCGGTGGGCGCGGTGCGTTCGGCCGCGCACGAGGACATCAACTTCATCACCATCCTGGTGGCCGCCAAGGGCGCGGGCCTGGAGCTGCTGGACCGCGACGGGACCTGGCTGCCGGTGGTCACCGACTCGAAGAACCTGATCGTCGATTCCGGCGACATGCTGCAGCGCCTGACCAACGGCGTGATCCCCTCGACGACCCACCGTGTGGTCAATCCCGAGGGGCCCAACGTCAGCCGCTACTCCATGCCCTTCTTCATGCACCCCACGCTGGAGACATCGCTGGCCGCCCTGCCCTCATGCATCGGTGACGGGGCGAAATGGCCCGCGACGACGGCGGGGGAGTTTCTCGACGAACGCCTGCGCGCCATCGGCCTGAGGAAGTAGGCGCGGCCGGTCCCGGCGAAACGCGCAAAGAAAAGGCCGGACACCTCGCGGCGTCCGGCCTCCAGACGGGGCGTTGGCCCTGCCCCTAGAACTTGTGGCCCAGGCGGATGCCGAAGGTCCGAGGACGCACCGGCACGATGTAGGTCTGCGCGCCACAGACGGCCTCGGCGCACTCGGCGTAACGGTAGACGTTGCCGCGCTCGTCGAAGGCGTTGTTGAGGAACAGCTCGAGGTTCCAGTCGTCGCGGCCCACGCCGGCGGTGAAGTCGGCGGTCCAGTAGTCGGGCTGCTTGCCGATGATGGCCCGCTCGGCCAGACGCAGGTCGGTCCAGGCGCTGCCGGTGTAGACCACCGCGCCCTGCACGTGCGCGTCATACTCGCCGAAGGTCCATTCGTAGCGGGCGGTCATGTTGCCCTTCACGCGCGGCGTGGTCGGCAGTTCCGTGCCGGCGGGAGCCAACGGCGAAGCGCAGTTGGTCTCCGGATCGCCGCTGGGGCTCAGGTAGCCGCAATAGTTCTCGGCCAGGCGCGCATTGGTGAGCGCCAGACCGCCGGTCAGGGTCAGGCCGGCAGTCGGACGCCAGATCACGTCGGTCTCGAGTCCCGACACCGTGGCCTGGGCGGCGTTCTTGATCTCCGTCAGACCCTGGGTGCCCAGGATCGAGAACTGGAAGTTCTCCCAACGCTCGGTGTAGACCGCGCCGTTCCAGCGCAGCGAACCGTCGAACCAGGTGGTCTTCCAGCCAACCTCGTAGTTGGTCAGGAAGTCCGAGCTGTAGGGCGGCAGGGTGCCGCGACGGTTGACGCCGCCCGGGCGGAAGCCGGTCGACCACGTGGCGTAGACCATGCGGTCGGCGTCGAACTTGTAAGTCAGGTTCAGGCGATGGGTATAGCCGCTCTCGGCGATGCCCTTGTTGACGTTGGTGCACGGGGCAGTGGACGTGGTGGGCAGGGGTCCGCGGAAGCACGCCGCCACGCCGGTGGAGCCAGAATAGCCCGGCCCGAAGCCGAAGAAGCCCTCCAGCGAGTTGTCGTACTGGAAGAAGCGCAGGCCGCCGGTGACCGAGACCTTGTCGGTCAGGTCATAGGTGACTTCGCCGAACACGGCCCGGTCCTGGTCGACGCGCAGTTGCTCGGTCAGCCACAGGGTGTCGGACCAGCCCGGCACCTCCAGCACCGAGGCCAGGTCCTCGATCTGGTAGCGCTGCTCGATGTTGTGCTGCGTGCGCTGGTAGAAGGCCCCCAGCACCCAACGCAGCGCGCCGTCGGAATCCGACAGGCGCAGTTCGTGCGTCTGGCGACGGTAGCGGTCCTTGCCGGTGATGAACTGCGAGGGATTGTCGAGCGGGATGCTGGCGTCGTCGTACCAATAGGCGCCGTAGCCGCAGCACTGGTCATAGAAGTAGGAGTAGTCCGAATAGTCCTGCCGGACCTCGTCGCGGCGGTTCAGGAACGACCCGGCGTAGACCACGTCGAAATCGCCGATCTTGCCCTCGATGGTCAGGGCCGCCTGGATGAAGCGGTCGGTGGAGTCCTCGGGGTAGAAGTGGCTGACCTGCAGGTCCCCGACATTGGGATCGTAGGCGAAGATGCCGTTGGTGCTGGTGACCTGGCCCATGATCTGGGGCGTGATCGTCCAGTCGTCGTTCAGGTCGATGCGCAGCGAGGCGCGGCCGCCATAGACGTCGACGTCGTTGTAGTTCTTCTCGACCCGGTCGGCGTTGTCGATGGTCGCGCCTGAGGTGGCGTAGGTGCGGGTGCCGAAGACGTTGTCGATGAAACCGCCGTCGTGGCGGTACCAGCCGACCAGGCGCATCGCCGCATTTTCCATCAGCGGGATGTTCACGAAGCCCTCGGCCGAACCGCCCATGTCGCCGTGGTCGACGCTGTTCAGCTCCAGGTCGATGGCGGCGTCGAAGCCGCCCGGATCGGGCTTGTTGGAGATCAGGCGGATGGTGCCGGCCTGGGAGCTGGCGCCGTAGAGAGTGCCCTGCGGGCCGGCCAGGCTCTCGACCCGGGCCATGTCGTAGACGTCGATGTCGAGCGCGCCCTGGATGGTGGTGATGGGCTGTTCGTCGAGATAGATGCCCACCGACGGCTGCGAGCCGGAGTGGTTGCCGTCGCCGCCGGAGGCGATGCCGCGCATGTAGACCTGGGAGAAGCCCGGCGCGACGGTCTGGTAGGAGACCGAAGGCAGGTATTTCACATAGTCGTTGAAGTCGGAGACCCCGAGCTGCTCAAGTTTCTCGGTGGTCAGAGCCTGCACGCTGATCGGCACGTCCTGCAGGTTCTCGTCGCGCTTCTGGGCGGTGACGATGACCTCGTCGACCGTCGTGGCGCTGTCGGCCGGCGCGGCGAATGCCGCCGGCACCCCGGCCAGCATCGTTGATGAGAGAAGCGCCGCGGACCAGACCGCGCTGCGCGCCAGCCTGCTCGATGCGATACGCAAAGCCATTTCAGCCCCCTGGAAAAACCCTCGTTACTGGAGCCTGACGGACAACCCGGGCATGTCAATTCGGAATGGCCGCAAACCTGCAACGATTTCCCAGCGAGTTCAGCGGTGTGGCGCCACGGCCACCTTTGCCGTTCAGCCCCGCCAATCGTTCAGTGTGCGGCCCAGTGCGCTCTCCAGCGGGCCCAGCCACGGCTCGTAGTTGCGCCACTGGTCCAGGCCCTCGGTGAAGATCGGGCGGCGAACCTGTTCGGAGCTGGCGGTGCGCACCGGCCGCTCGGTCTCGTGGAAGCGCAGGCAGGCCTCTTCGAAAGCCAGGCCGCAGTAGGCCAGCAGGGCCCGGGTCTGGGCCTCCGGATCGGCCACCATGTCCTCGTAGATCACCCGGTGCACGCGGCCGGGGAGGACGGCGTCGAAATGGGCCATCAGCGCCACGTAGTCGGCGTAGTAGCGGCCCAGCTCGTCGAGGTCGTAGGTGAAGGCCTGGCCGCGCGCGAAATGTTGCTTGAAGGCCGAGAAGCAGCAGGCCATCGGATGGCGCCGCGCGTCGATGATCCTGGCGTTCGGCAAGGCCAGGTGAATCAGGCCGACGTGGCTGAAATTGTTCGGCATCTTGTCGATGAAACGGGGCCGGCCAAGCTTGCGCTGCACGCGCGTGCGGTTGAGGTATTCCTGGCCGAGCGCGGCCAGCTGGGCCGCATCCAGGTCGGCCAGCGCCTCGGGGTACAGCGAGTTGGCGCCGCGGTGGCTGCCGCCGCCCAGGGTGCGGGCCATGCTGATGATGTCCGGCAACTCCATGGTGCCTTCGACCTGGCTGTGGCTGGAGAGAATCTGCTCCACCAGGGTCGAGCCGGCGCGCGGCAGGCCGACGATGAAGATCGGATCGGGCGCGTCGCAGCCCTGGCCGGCGCGGGCGGCGAAGAATTTCTTTGTGAATAACGCCTTCGAGCGCGCGAGGTGGTCGTGGACGGTGGCCGGGTCATAGACGACCTGCTTGCGCCGGATGGCCGCGCCCTTGGCGTAGTGACTGAACGACACGGCGTAGTCGTGGGCGTCCTCCAGCGCCTTGCCGAGCGCGAACTCGAGGTGCAGCCGGTCCTCGTCCGACAGGTCGGCGCGCTGCAGCTGGGACTTGATGATATCCACGTCGCCGGTCGAGAACCGCCAGGTCTTCAGGTTGGCCAGGCTCCACCAGGCCTCTCCCATGTTGGGCGCGATCGTCGTGGCCTGGCGGTAGGCGGCGACGGCGTCCTCCTGACGGCCGATGGTCTTCAGCACGTGCCCATAGCTCATCCACGCCTTCGCCTGGCGCGGATGCTGGGCCAGCATGGCGGCGTAGAGGGCCGCGGCGGCGTCGTACTCGCCGATGCGCACCAGGGCCGCGGCTTTGAGGATGCGGTAGCCGGGGTTCTCCGGATCGCGGGCCAGCAGGATGTCGGCCTGTTCGACCGCCTCCGCCGCCTTGCCCTGGCGGTGCAGCACGACGGCGTAGTTGTGCCGCGCCTCCACGAACCCGGGGGCGAGTTCGACCGCGCGCGCCAGCAGCGCCTCGGCGTCGTCCAGCCGCCCCAGCCGGACACCCACCTCGGCCAGCATGCGGATGGCCGGAACGCTGAAGGGGTCGGCCTTGAGGTAGTCGCGCAGCAGCCGCTCGGCGACCGCCAGCCGGTTGTCCACCAGGGCGGTGGCGGCGTTGAGCAGGACGGGATCGGAGACCGAGGCGCGGATCGCCGCCGCCGTCGCCGCCTGGGCGCCGTTTTCATCGCCGATCAGGGCCAACTGGTCGGACAGCCCGCGCCAGGCCGGAACCAGGCCCGGATCCAGCGCCGTCGCCTTCTTCAGCGCCGCGATGGCCGCGTCCGACTGGCCAAGCACCGCCAGCGCCAGGCCCGCCTCCATGTGCGCGGCGGCCCAGTCGGGGTGGGCGCGCACCAGGGGCTCGACGACGGCGATGGCTTCGCCGCCCCGGTGCTGGCGCCGCAGGGCGGAGGCGAGCAGCAGCCGCGCCTGGGGGTGGCCCTGCACCGCGTTCAGGATCTCGCGCGCCTGGGCCTCGGCCAGGGCCGGCTGCGTCCCCAGCAGGCTGGCGGCATGGGCCAAGGCCGTGGCCAGGTCGCCGGTAGGCTGTTCGCCGGTCGAGTCCGCGTCGCTCAAGTCCGCCCCCAGGATCAGGCCGCACAGGGCGGCGCCGCGCGGGCGCTTGTCAATCGGCCTGGGCCCCACGATATCAAATTTATACCCGGATTATATTGCATTCTCATTTTACCCGGATATATAGACCGTCATGACCGACCTTCCCGCCCGCCCCTTCGCCGCCTTCGACGGCCCCGCCCTGTTGGCCAGCGGAACTCGCGAGGACGTCGCCCTGGCGGTGAAGCGCGCGCTGGACGGCGGCGCCCGCGGCCCGGTCCTGGCCTTCGACGGCGAGGGCCGCCAGATCGACTTCGACATCCGCGGCAGCGAGGCCGAGGTGCTGGCCCGCATCGCGCCGCCGCCGCCAGAACCGCGCGGCCGCGGCCGCCCGAAGCTGGGCGTGGTGGCGCGCGAGGTGACCCTGTTGCCGCGCCACTGGGACTGGCTGGCGACCCAGCCCGGCGGCGCCTCGGTGGCGCTGCGCAAGCTGGTCGAGCACGCCCGCGGCGGCGACCAGGACCGCCGCCGCGCCGGCCGCGACGCCGCCTATCGCTTCGGCTCGGCCATGGCCGGCGACCTGCCCAATTTCGAGGACGCCATGCGCGCGCTCTACGCCGGCGACGGCGGGCGGCTGAGAGAGCTCGCCGCGGCCTGGCCGGCCGATGTGCGCGGCCACCTGCTGAGCCTGCTGGAGGCCTGACGCCCGGCGCCCCGCCGGATGGCTGGCCTAGGCCGCGGCCGCCGCGGGGGTCTGGAAGCTGTCCACGCCGGCCAGCGCCAGGTTCAGCGCATGCAGCAGGCGGTCCTGGTTGATCGGCTTGGGCACGTGGCCGTTCATGCCGGCGTCGCGGCAGCGCTCGATGTCGTCGCGCATGACATCGGCGGTGACCGCCACGATCGGGGTCAGCGAAGCCGGCCCGCCGAGCGCGCGGATGGCGCGCGTCGCCGCCAGCCCGTCCATCCCGGGCATGCGCACGTCCATCAGGATGGCGTCAAAGGACTGGGTGCGGGCGGCCTCCACGGCGTCGGCCCCGTCCTCGCACTCGGACACCTCGCAGCCGCAGGCGGTCAGGATCAGGCGGGCCACCTCGCGATTGACCGGATGGTCGTCGACCACCAGCACCCGCGGGGCCCGGTCCTGGGAATCGGCAGACGCCTCGCTTGCCGGTTGCGGCTGGGCGCCGCTTGCGGGCCCTGCATGGGGCAGGGTCACCGACACCCAGAAATCCGAACCGCCTTCGGGGCGGGGATCGTAGCCGGTCTCGCCGTCCATCAGGTCGACCAGCGACCGGCAGATGGCCAGGCCAAGCCCGGTGCCGGCGTGCTGGCGGGTCAGGGACGGATCCAGCTGGGCAAAGGGCTGGAACAGCTCGCCGCGTTTCGTGGCGGCGACGCCCTGGCCGGTGTCCAGGACGTGGAAGACGAAGCGATCGGCGCTGTCTCCCGGCAGGCGTTCCGCGCGCACCTCGACCGATCCCGAGGGGGTGAATTTCACGGCGTTGTCGGTCAGCACCAGCAGCACCTGGCGCAGGCGGCGCGCGTCGAAGGCGTGCAGGTCGCCGCCGAGATCGGCGAGCGTGGCGGTGAAGCCCAGGCCCTTGGCGGCGGCGGCGGCGCGCGCCGCAGCGCAGGCCTGGTCGACGACGTCCTCGACACGCCCGACCGTCGGCTCCAGCTCGAAGCGGTTGGCCTCCAGGCGCGAGAAGTCGAGAATGTCCTCGACGATGGCGGTGAGCAGTTCGGTCGAGCGGGCGATCATGGCCACCTGCCGCTGCGCCTCGCCGTCGAGGCCGGGACGGGCGGACAGCGCGCTGGTGAAGCCCATGATGCCGTTCAGCGGGGTGCGGATCTCGTGGCTGACCACGGCCAGGAAGCGCTGGCGCGTGGCGGCCATCTGGTCGGCGCGGGCGCGCGCGGCGGCGGCGGCGGCCTCGCGGCGGCGCAGGCGCTGTTCGGCGCGAACGCGCTCGGCCATGGCGCTGGTGGCGAGCGAGGCCGTGAGCAGCAGGGAGGCGACGAAGATCTGCAGCAGCACCACCTCGTGGAACTGCGGCTGATGGTCGAACAGCGCGATGGGGCCGCGGTTGGCCAGGGTCTGGACGGTGGCGGCCTGGGCCACGCCCCACACGCCCACGAAGGCCCAGGCCGAGCCGAGCCGGAAGGCGGCGAAAAGCACGGCGGGATAGAGCAGCAGGAACAGCGGCGCGCCCGCCCAGGCGAACGCGGCATAGGCGGCGGCGGCCAGGCTGGCGATCAGGGCCACGCGCTCGATGATGTCGGCGCGCCCGGCGTAGAGCGGGTTCTCGCGGCGCATCATCATCAGCACGGCGGGGAGCGCGAGCACCATGCCGGTGGCGTCACAGGCGCTCCAGCGCGCCCAGCCCGCGAAGAACAGCGGGCTGTGCAGATTGTAGTAGAGGCTGCCGGCGAGGCCTTCGAAAAAGGCGGCGACCGTGACGATGCCCACGAAGGGCAGGAAGCGCCGCAGCCGGCCAAGATCCATCCCCGCGCCGCAGAAGGTTCGCACCAGCGCGACCACCACGACCGAAAAGACCAGGTTCAGGCTGGTGTAGCCGATGTTCGGTATGAGCGGCAGCTGGGCGTAGACGTTGACCGCCACGTTCAGCGCGATGCAGACCCCCGCGAAGGCCCAGCCCAGGCGGCGCGGCAGCAGCAGCAGCCCGGCGGTGATCACCCCGTTGGCGCCCCAGAAGGCGGTGGAGTTGTCGACCGAGCGGCACCACAGGACCCCGGTGAAGACCGCCACGGCATAGACCGCGAACAGCAAGGCCGCGCTCTTCCAGCCGTGCTGCGGCTGGGCCGCGCCGTAGAAGCGCCAACGTACTCCGAACAGCTTCATCAGAAGCCCCACTCGCGAATTGCATTCACCTGTGCACATGAAAGGGTTGGAATCCGGTGAACGTAATCCTTGGGTTGAGCCTGCAGGCGCGCCTGTGGCGTCTTGTCACGCTCAAGCTTACTGTTCCGGGATCAGTTGCGTTCCACCGACCCTCGAAAGGGACTGCCATGGACACGCCCGCCGCCTCCGAGGCGACTTCCGCCGCCCCCGCCGCCTACAACCTGACCGGCGGCCTCGCCGCCGCCGCCGTCGGCGCGGCGCTGTTCAGCCTGGCCTTCTGGGCCACGAGTGAAACCGGTCCCGTGCCGGTCAACTGGCCTGAATGGACCTCGACGCCGGTTCATCTGACGGCGCTGTTCGCCCTGCCGCTGTGCCTGTTCTGGATGGGCAATGGGCGGATGAAGCCGGCCGGCCTGCTGGTCATCATCGTGGCCATGACCGCGGTGCATTGGCTGGCCATGTACGAGGCCATCCAGATCGCCACCGCCAACACCAGCGACGCCAGCCACAACAGCGGCCTGATGGCCGGCGCGGCGGGCGGGGCCATCGGCGCGGCGGGGACCTGGCTGGTGCTGATGCTGATGAGCCGGGACTTCCGCACGCCCAAGGCCATCGCCCTGATGCTGGTCTCCGCCGTGTTGCTGGCCCTCATCGGCGCCTACGGCATCGGGGTGGGCTCGCCGTCCAGCCTGGTCGCCCTGGTCACCGGCGCGCAATTCCAGTCGCCCGAGCTCGACCCGCCCAGCCTGACGATGTCGCTCTACCTGCCCTGGCAGCTGGTCTACGGGATCACCCTGGTGAAACTGTTCAAGTCCCACCGGGCGGGCTGAATCCGGCGTCGGCCAGCAAAAAGGCCCCGCATCGCTGCGGGGCCTTTTCACCGTTCAGCCGTGTGGCTGGATCCTACTTCTCGCCGCCCTCGGCGCCGGCGGCCTCGGCGGCGGCGGCGGCCTTGGCGGCGCGGCCGGCCTCGTGGGCGGCGGCGCGGTCGGAAGCCTCGAGCGCCTTGGCGGCGTCGCGCTCCTCGATGTCGCGGGCGGTCATCTGGCGCTCGGCGATACGGGCCGACTTACCGCGACGGTCGCGCAGGTAGTACAGCTTGGCGCGCCGCACGACGCCGCGACGCTTGACCTCGATCGACTCGATCATCGGCGACAGGGTCGGGAAGACCCGCTCGACGCCTTCGCCGAAGCTGATCTTGCGGACCGTGAAATTCTCCTGGATGCCCTCGCCGGCGCGGGCGATGCAGACGCCCTCGTAGGCCTGGACGCGCTCGCGCTCGCCTTCCTTGATGCGGACGTTGACGCGGACGGTGTCGCCGGGGCGGAAGTCGGGCACCTTGCGCTTGGCGAGCTGCTTGTCGGCTTCTTCCTTCTCGATCGTCTGAAGGATGTTCATGTCTATTCTCCTCGGGCTTTGGCGCCCTTTAGCTGTGATTTGGCGAGGTGCTCGGACCACAGATCCGGACGACGCTCGCGGGTCGTCTCTTCGCGCTGAGCCTGCCGCCAGGCCGCAACCTTCTTGTGGTCGCCGCCCAACAGAACCTCAGGAATCCCGAGCCCCTCGAACTCCCGGGGCCGCGTATATTGCGGACCCTCGAGAAGACCGTCCTCGAAGCTTTCTTCCACCAGCGACGCCGCCTGCCCGAGCACGCCCGGAACCAGCCTGACGCAGGCCTCGATCGCCACCATCGCCGCCGCCTCGCCACCGGCCAGGACCGCGTCTCCGACGGAGACCTCCTCGAACCCCCGGGCGTCGAGCACCCGCTGGTCCACCCCCTCGAACCGGCCGCAAAGGACGATAATACCGTCGCCTGCCGCCCATTCCTTGACACGCGCCTGGGTCAGGGGCCGACCCCTGGCGCTCATGTACAAAAGCGGCCGCTGCAGCCTTTCCACGCTATCGAGCGCGGCAGCCACGACGTCCGCCTTCATCACCTGTCCCGGGCCGCCACCCGCGGGGGTGTCGTCCAGGAAGCCGCGCTTATCTGCGGAAAAGCCCCGAATGTCCACCGTTTCGAGTCTCCACAGATCCTGCTCGCGCCAGGCGGTCCCGATCAGGGAAACCCCCAGCGGGCCGGGGAAGGCCTCGGGAAACATGGTCAGGACGGTGGCGGTGAAGGGCATGGCGGGGGCGTTCAAAGCCCAGCGTGAACGCCATGGCAAGGGGTGCGCCGCGCGCATCTGCGCCTTATTCTCTTGCAGGCTAGGGTGCGCTGAGGATGAAGCCTGTCAAGGACGCTAAGCGCGGCGGAGCCGTATATCCTTGACAGGCTTCATCCTCAGCGCTGCGATCTCGGCAAGAGATTTAGGGCTTGGACCATCGCGGCCGCGATGACCCGATCAGGCTGCCGGACACGCTCGCGGCACGCGGTGGCCCAGCCCGCGCATTAACCGTCCACAGCGGGGGTCGGTTACCTCCCGAGCGGACTCCACCGTCCACCCACCGCCCGGACCCCGACTGAGCGTCAGGTTCACCCACGCCACCTCGGATCGCCAGTATGTCAGCCGGACCTTGCCGTCCTCGGTGAGGGTGCGGCTGAAGTGCTCGTAGTAGGGCGTGCCCGGAAATCGGAATCCAAACGCCGGGCGACCCTCGAAAGTCATGCCAGCGGCATAGATGCGCTGGCTAAGCGCGATACAGGCCTTGAGGTTCAGTGCCGCGCCCAGCCCCGGCTCGCCCGCCTGAAACCCCAGCGGGACCTCGCGTGTCGTGTAAGCCACGCGGCGCGGGCTGGTCGAGGGTGTCTCCTCGCCTACCACCGCCTTGAAGGCCGCGTCATAAAGGATGCAGTCCTCCGCCGTGGGCCAGGCCGCGGCCACGGCGGGCGCGCCCTGGAAAACCAGGGCCGAAGCCAGCGCGGCGGCGGCAAGGCGGAATTGCATGGGCCAAACCTAACACCGCCTCCGCACGGGCCCTAGGGCGATATGGTCGCTCTCGTTACGGTTTGTTGTCGTCGCTGGGCAGGGCCAGGTCGCCCGCGTCCCGGTCGTAGCCGAGCAGTTCGCCCGGCTCGCAGCCGAGCACGAAACAGAGCTTCGACAGGGTGTTGAAGCGCAGGCCCCGCACCTTGCCGGAGCGGAACAGCGACAGCTGGGTCTCGCTGATGCCGATCGTCTCGGCCACGGCCTTGGCGGTCAGGCCGCGCCTTTGCAGCATGGCGTCCAGCGTGATGCGCACCGGCATCAGATGAAGTCCCCCAGCACCGTCTTCAGGTCCGCCGCCTCGGCTTCCAGGGCGGCGGCGCGCTTCAGGGTGACGGCCAGCGCGATCAGGGCCAGTCCGACCACGCCGATGGTGGCGGCCGGAATATCGACGGCGGCGAAGGTCGACATGGCGTGGGGCCGCCGGGTGATCGCCAGCACGATGGGCGACACCATCACCGTGGCCCCGCCGCCCAGCGCCAGGGCCCAGCCGATACGGCTCAGCGCGTTCGCCAGCGTCGGCCGGAAGGGCGAGCCGCTCCTGGCCAGGGCGGCGAAAAGGCTGCGCAGGGTCCACAGGGCCCAGAGATAGAACAACGCCGGGAACCAGGTCACGGCCAGCCGCGCGATGACCGCGTCCTGATCCGG
>Ga0209023_10000535_pt1 | contig 57522 bp, 51 predicted proteins | sample LakOneMetagenome_FD_187468 | JGI IMG/M metagenome (GOLD analysis project Ga0209023, IMG submission 187468) | Freshwater and sediment microbial communities from Lake Erie, Canada (SPAdes) (version 2) | ecosystem: Environmental > Aquatic > Freshwater > Lentic | place: Lake Erie, Canada... | reverse complement strand
CAACCGTCAAGGATGTCGTCGCCGCGCTCCGCCGGGCCGCCGACGGCGCCGGCCAGTTGGCCGCCACCCAGGCCGGCTACCGGGCGGGGTTGCTCGGTTCGATCGCCGCATCCTGCACCGCGTCGGCCACCGTCACGCTGAACGCGCCGGTGGCGGCACGATGACGTCCACCGAGCCGCTGCCCAGCCGGCCCGAGGCCGCCGATGCGGCCGCGCTGTACGACGCGCTGACCGTCGAGCACGCCACGATCTACGGCTACGGGATCGTGTCGGCGCACTCCACCCCGGATGACAACGACCTGGTGGCCGAGGCGATGAAGACCCACCGCGCCCAGCGGGAACGAGCCATCGAGATCCTGCGGTCGCAGTCGGTCACGCCGCCGCTGCCCGCGGCCGGATACCAGGTCCCCATGGAGGTCAACGATCCGACCGATGCGGCGAACCTGGCCGTCCGGATGGAGAACGACGCCGCAGTTGCGTGGCGCGCCGTCCTCGACCAATCACGGGCGGGATCGGACGGCGATGCGGTGCGCGCGTTCGCGGTGTCGGCGTTGACGCAGTCGGCGGTGCTGGCCGCACGCTGGAAGCGCATCCTGAAAGCCTGGCCGTTGACCCAGGCCTTTCCCGGGGGCAAGGACTAGCTGGGAGTCACGGCGCTGAACCCCGGCGTCAGCTCCGAACAGCGGCCTCGATCGTCGCGACGGCCTCGTCCACGGCGATCTCGCGGTTCGCCCCGGTGAACCGATTCCGCAACTCGACCACGCCGTTGGCCCAGCCCCGGCCCACCACCACGATCCACGGCACACCGAGCAGTTCGGCGTCCTTGAACTTCACCCCAGGCGAGGCGGTGCGCTCGTCGAACAGCACGTCCAGACCACGGCGATCCAGGGCCGCGGCCAATTCGGTTGCGCCCGTTCGAGCTTCGTCGTCCTTGTTGGCGATCACCACGTGCACGTCGAACGGGGCGACGCTGGCCGGCCAGCGCAGGCCGATCTCGTCGTGATGCTGCTCGGCGATCACGGCCACCAGCCGGGAGACACCGACACCGTAGGAGCCCATGGTCAGCCGCACCGGTTTGCCGTCCTCGCCGAGTACGTCGGCGGTGAATGCGTCGGTGTACTTGCGCCCCAGCTGGAAGATATGGCCGATCTCGATGCCGCGCGCACTGACCAGCGGGCCGGCGCCGTCCGGCGAGGGATCGCCGTCGCGGACCTCGGCGGCCTCGATGGTTCCGTCCGGGGTGAAGTCCCGCCCGGCGACCAGACCGACGACATGCTTACCGGGCGCATCCGCACCGGTGATCCAGCTGGTGCCGTCCACCACCCGGGGATCGACCAGATAGCGAACACCGTTGTTCTGCAACCCCTTCGGGCCGATGTAGCCCTTTACCAGGAATGGGTTGCGGGCGAAGTCGGCGTCGTCGAGCATGGCGTATTCGGCGGGATCGAGGGCCGCGCCCAAGCGCTTGTCGTCCACCTCGCGATCGCCGGGGACGCCGACGGCCAGCAACTCCCAGTCCTCGGCGCCGGGCTCGCGAACCTTCAGCAGGACGTTCTTCAGGGTGTCGGCCGCGGTCACCCGGCGATCGAGTGCACCGTTGGCCCAGTCGACCAGCTTGGCGATGGTCTCGGTGCCGGGGGTGTCGTGCACCACCGCCGCCGGCAGCCCGTCAGTCGGCTGTGACTCCGGGACCCGGGTCAGCACGGCTTCGACGTTGGCGGCGTAGCCGGATTCGACGCAGCGCACAAAGGTGTCTTCGCCGACCTCGCTCTCGGCCAGGAACTCCTCGGAAGCACTGCCTCCCATCGCACCCGAAACCGCCGACACGATCACGTATTTCACGTTCAGGCGGTCGAAGATCTTCTGGTAGGCCTCGCGGTGGGCGTGGTAGGCGTTCTTCAGACCACCCTCGTCGATGTCGAACGAGTACGAGTCCTTCATGATGAACTCGCGGCCACGCAGGATGCCCGCGCGCGGACGCGCCTCGTCGCGGTACTTGGTCTGGATCTGGAACAGGATCAGCGGGAAGTCCTTGTAGGAGCTGTACTCCCCCTTGACCGTCAGCGTGAACAGCTCTTCGTGGGTGGGGCCCAGCAGCATGTCGTTGTCGCGGCGGTCGGTCAGCCGAAACAGGTTGTCGCCGTACTCCGTCCAGCGTCCCGTGGTCTCGTACGGTGCGCGCGGCAGCAGCGCCGGGAACAGGATCTCCTGCGCGCCGATGGCGACCATCTCGTCCCGCACCACGGCCTCGATCTTGCGCAACACCTTCAGTCCCAGCGGCAGCCAGCTGTACAGCCCCGGCGCGATCGGCCGGATATAGCCCGCCCGGATCAGCAGCCTGTGGCTGGGGACTTCGGCGTCGGCGGGGTCGTCGCGGAGCGTGCGCAGGAACAGCTCCGACATGCGGGTGATCACAGCGGGCCAGCTTAGACGAGATGGCCGGCGGGCAACCCTGGGCGCCGACCGGAGCCCGCTGACACTCTCCGAAGCGGTCGACGCCGACCGAGCAGAACGGGGTTATGCGGCTGCCGGCGCAGCGGTGTCGGCAGCCGCATGGGCAGCACCGGTGGCGTCCCCGTCGGTAGCACGGGCTGCCGGCGAATCCTGTTGCGCGCGGGGGCTTTCCTGATTCGGGTCGTCCACGGGATCTGACGTCACACCGGTCGATGGCCGGTTCGTCGGTGTCTCGACATCGTCGGGGGCCGCATCCGCATCGGGCTCGTCGTCCGCGTCGGTGAACGTGACGGACCCTGGATCCGTGGCGGGCGCTGGATCCGTGACATCGGCCTGGGGCAGCTTCCGCCCGGTCCGGCCCGGCGCAGCGTCGTCGGAGGTCGCCGCGGATGCGGACTCGACCCGGGCCGACGAGTCGGCGTCGTCGTCGGCCCCGGATTCATTGGGCGACGGAGCCGCGCCGGTCGACAGCGCCGCGGCCGCGGGGGCGTCACGCTGGGCCGGTCCGCCCTCGGCCGCGACCCTGGCGGCGGGTTCTAGGACGGCCTGGGACGGCGTGCGACCGGTGACGACCTGGAGCAGCCAGGCGACCGACTGGGTCACCGCCGACAACACATTGGTCAGCCCGACCACCGTGTTGCGTACCGCCTGGGCCGCGGGCGAGTCATCCACCGGCTGCGCGGGATGTTCGGTCACGGGTGTCTCGGGCTGCTCGGACGCCACCACCGGTACGGGCACGGTCGGGGTGTAGGTCGCCCCGCAGAGGATGGCCAACGACTGCGCGAATGCGGCCGGCAGCGCGTCGGACGCGGCCTGGATCTTCTCCTGCGGGATCGTCCAGGCGAACTCCTTGACCTGGCTGGGATCGGCCGTGCGGTCGTAAGCCCTCTCGACGAACACCCGCAGGATCGGATCCAGCGCGTCGACGAAGCGCTGCGCCCCGATCAGCCCCGCCGCCAGTCGCAGCGGTTCCAGCAGCGGCAGCCGGTGCGGGATGGTCACGTAGGTGTTGTTGCCGACCGTGGTGGACACGACGTTGGAAGCGGTGGGGTCGTCGAACACGTAGCCCGGCAGGACATGCTCGAACACAATCCCCAGCAACGCGTTCGCCACCGCGAGCAAGCTGAAATACGCTGGGAAATCAGCGAATCCGTCGTACTGGTTCTGGTAGTAGGTGGAGCGGAACGGGCTGTCGGACGGACCCGGGCGGCCCAGCGGGAACAGGTCGCCGATCACCGGCACCTGGCTCCAGGACGTGAACCGCGCCAGGATCCCGCCGTTGGGCTGATAGGGATTTCCCACCAGGATGAAGCGGTAGTCGTCGGCATTGGCGACGTAGGCCGGATCCTTGGCCATATCGGCCCGGGCGATCTCGGCGACCTGAGTGCCCTGCGAATAACCGATGACGGTCACCTTCGTGCCCGCCGGCGTGCGCGCCAGGTCCTGTTCGAGGAAGCCGGCACCGATGCGCTCGGACTGCTTCAGCGAATGCGGCCAGTACGGCAGATCGGAGAGCACCGGCAGATCCGAGATCAACGGATAGTCGAGGTTGAGCTGCGCCGGGTAGGGCACGGTGTGGAAAGAGTTCCCCGCGGGCAGGACGGTGCCGTTGAACAGCAGTGGAATGCTCAGGCCGAACCCGTCGAACGACGGACCCACGCCGATCGTGGTCCCGAGCAGCCGGACCGCGGCGTGGTAGACCCGCGCCGGGAGGCTGAGCGACATCGCGACGACGGCCACACAGAGGAACAAGATCGACACCCGCGAAATGCGGCCGGCCGCACGCGACACCGTGGCCCTACTTCCCCGACGAAGTGATCCGCGCCACACGGCACGAAGACCGTCAGTCTGACACGCGGCTCACAACTCGCCCGCATCGACGGCCCCGCGGGTGTGCTGGGCGCGGGCGATGTCACGGGCGGAGAACCCGATGAACAGTGCGACGAGGCCCACCAGCACGGCGATGGCGGCCACCCACAGCAGTGAATAGGTATAGCCGTGCCCCAGCGCGTCGAGCTGCGCCGGCGTCATGTCCTTGACCGGACCGGTGGTGCCGCCCAGGTACAGCGTGCGGGAGGTCTGCACGGCCTGGATGACCACCAGCATCAGCGGTCCGCCCAGGTTGTAGACCATCAGCGTGATCGACGAGACCGGTCCGATGTCGCGCGGATCCACCTGCGCGATCGCGCACAACGGCAGGATCACCGAGATCAGCCCGATCCCCAGGCCGCCGACGACCAGCGGTGTGAACAGGTCGGGAAAGTACGGGATGCCACGGCTGAGCGTGGAGCCGAACAGCATGGCCGCCAGCACCAGCACGCCGCCGCCGAGGATCAGCCAGCGCGGCGCGATGATCGGCGCGAACCGGGTGGCCAGAATGTTGCCGATGACGAAGGCCAGCGCAAACGGCATGAAGCACAGCCCGGCCCGCAGCGGCGAGTAACCCAGCACGTCCTGCACCAACAGGCCGATCATCACGCTGAGGGTCAGCATCACCCCGCCGGCCAGGAAGTACGCCGCGAAGGACGCGACGCGATTGCGGTTGTCGAACACGGTCGGCGGCACCAGCGGGTTGTCGGCCCGGCGCTCGATGGACCAGAAGGCCAGCAGGCAGACCACCGCGGCCACCGCGGCGCCGATCACCCACGGGTCGATCCAACCGCGCGGCGGACCCTGGGTGAACACCAGTACGGCCGCACTGCAGCCCAGCGTGGCCAGCAGGGCGCCGGTGATGTCGAGTTTGAGTCGTTCGTGTTGGGTTTCGGCGATCCGGGTGACCGCGATCCAGATGATCAGCAGGCCGATCGGCACGTTCACCAGGAACGCCAGCCGCCAGGACACGGCGGTCAGCGCGCCGCCCAGCACCAGACCGAGCACCGAGCCCAGGCCCTGCATCGCGGCCGACACCGCCAGCGCCTGGTTACGGGCGTGGCCGACGGCGTAGGTGGTGGCGATCAGCGCCAGACCGGTGGGTGCGGCGACGGCGGCACCGGCACCCTGTACGGCGCGCGCGGCGATCAGCGTCCACTGGTCGTGCGCCAGACCGCAGACCAGCGACGCGATGGTGAACACTCCGACGCCGGACAGGAACGCCCGCTTCCGGCCGATGGCGTCGCCGATGCGCCCGCCGAGCAGCAGCAGCCCCCCGAACGTCAACGCGTAGCCCGTGATGATCCAGCTCTTCGAGGCGTCAGACAGGTCCAGGTCGGCCTGCATGCGCGGCAGCGCGACGATGGCAATGGTGCCGTCGAGGGTCGACATCAACTGCATACCCGTGATCGCCAGGATCACGACGCCGACGACACTTTCCGACAGCCGGGTGCTGGCTCTCGATCCGGGCATGAGACCCGACCCTACCGACAGGTCAGGGATGCTCCATAGCGACCGGCCGAGCTCACGACGCCGAGCGTGAATTGTCGGCGAAATATGGACACGCTCATCGCGGAGTTTTCACGTTCGGCGTGCGGTGCGGGCTACAGCTCGCCCGCGTCGATCGCGTCCTTGACTTCCTGCGCGTGCGCGACCTGCTTGGCGGTGTAGCCGATGAACAACGCGGCGCCGCCGACCAGGACGGCGGCCGCCGCCACCCACAGCAGGCCGTAGGTATAGCCAGCGTCCAGCGCCGCGATCTGCGCGTCGTTCATGTTCTTCACCGGGCCGGTGGTGCCACCCAGGTACAGGGTGCGCGAGGTGATGACGGCCTGGATGACGGCCAGTACCACCGGGCCGCCGAGGTTCTGCAGCATCAGGGCGACGGCCGAGACCGGGCCGATCTGGTCGAAGCCGACCCCGGCGATGGCCGACACCGTCAGCGGGACCACGATCATGCCGATGCCGAAGCCGCCGACCACGATCGGGATGACCAGGTTCGGGAAGTACGGGATGCCACGGTTGAGCGTCGAGCCGTAGATCATCGCCGCCAGCACCATGATGCCGCCGCCGATCACCAGCACCCGGGGCGAGAAGATCGACACCAGGTGCGACGACAAGCCCAGCCCGACGCCCAGCGCAATGACGAACGGGATGAACGAGATGCCGGCGCGCAGCGCGGTGTAGCCCATGATGTCCTGCACGTACAGGCCGATGAGCACCGTCAGGGTGAACATGACGCCGCCGGCCAGGAAGATCGCCGCGAAGGTGGCCAGCCGGTTGCGGTCCTTGAACAGCGCGAACGGCACGACCGGGTTCTCGGCGGTACGTTCGACGATCACGAACGCGATGCCGGCGGCCAGCGCCACGGCGGCGGAGGCCAGCGTGAGCGGGGCCAGCCAGCCGTTCTCCGGCCCCTGGGTGAACCCGAACACGGCCGCCGTGCAGCCCAGCGTCGCCAGCAGTGCGCCGGCCGCGTCGAGCTTCATCCGCTCTTTGTGGGTCTCGCGCAGGGTGGTGCGGGCCAGGTAGATCATCACCAGGCCGATCGGGATGTTCACCAGGAAGGCCAATCGCCAGGACACCTCGACCAACGCGCCGCCGACCACCAGGCCCATCACCGAACCGATGCCGGTCATGGCCGCGAACACGGCCGTCGCTGCATTGCGGGCCGGGCCCTTGGGGAAAGTGGTGGCCACCAGCGCCAGACCGGCCGGACTGGCGATCGCGGCGCCGACGCCCTGCAGCAGCCGGGCGAGCACCAGGGTGGCCTCATCCCAGGCGACGCCGCAGAGCACGGAGGCGATGGTGAACAGGGCGACACCGACGATGAAGGTCCGCTTGCGGCCGATCGTGTCGCCGAGCCGTCCGCCCAGCAGCATCAGGCCGCCGAAGGTCAGCACGTAGGCCGTGATCACCCAACTGCGGCCGGCATCGGACAGGGAGAGCTCGTCCTGGATCTTCGGCAACGCGACGATCGCGACGGTGCTGTCCATGGTGGCCAGGAGCTGCATGCCGCCGATGGCGACCACTGCGGCGATGAACCGCCAGGACGGCAGCCACGCCGGGTAGAACCGGCTGAGCTGGGTCCCCGGCTCCTGAGCAGGCACGGGCAGGTCACGGTCGCGCGGTGCGGTCCGGGCGGCAGCCGCCACCCGCTCTGCATCGTTGAGGGCCGTCATAGGGGGGTACCCTACAGTAATCTTAAGAGAAGGTTAAAGAGGCGCTGGTCGCACCGAGTCCTAACCGAGACCCGCCCCGGCATCCGTCGCAAGATCTCCCGCGACATCTACGACGCCGCCAATCACGATGATCGCCGGGGGCCGGATGCCCTGCGCCACCATCTCCTCGGCCGCATCGGCCAGCGTCGTCCGCAGCACCCGCTGCCGGGTGGTCGCGCCGTGCTGGACCACCAGCACCGAGGTGTCCCCGGGCCGGCCGCCGGCCATCAGCGCCGTCGCGAACAGGCCGATTCGCTCGACAGCCATCAGCAGGACGATCGTGCCCGACAGCGCCGCCAGGGCCGGCCAGTTCACCAGCGAATCCGGGTGGTCGGGCGCCACATGTCCGCTGACGACGACGAACTCGTGGTTGACGGCGCGGTGGGTGACGGGGACCCCGGCCAGCGCCGGCACCCCGATCGCGCTCGTGACGCCGGGAACCACGGTGACGGGGATCCCCGCCTCGGCGCAGGCGAGGACTTCCTCATATCCGCGGGCGAACACGAACGGATCGCCGCCCTTGAGCCGCACCACGAACTTGCCGGCCCGGGCCCGGTCGATCAGGACGTCGTTGATGGCCTCCTGCGCCATCGCGCGGCCGTAGGGCACCTTCGCGGCGTCGATCACCTCGACATCCGGGGGCAGTTCGGCCAGCAGTTCCGGCGGTGCCAGCCGGTCGGCCACCACCACGTCGGCGTGGGCGAGCAGGCGCCGGCCCCGCACGGTGATCAGTTCAGGGTCACCGGGCCCGCCGCCGACCAGCGCGATGCTGCCCTTCAGATCGGCGAACTCGGCCTCGGCGGCGATCAGGCCCTGCTGCAACGCCTCGTGGATGGCGGTGCGGATGGCGGCGCTGCGGCGATGCTCGCCGCCGGCCAGCACCCCGACCGCGAGCCCGTCGTGGTCGAAGGTGGCGGGCGTGACCGCACTGCCCTCGCGGGCGATGTCGGCGCGGACGCAGAAGATCTGGCGGCGGTCCGCCTCGGCCACCACCGCGGCGTTGACGGCCGGGTCGTCGGTGGCCGCGATCACGTACCAGGCATCGGCCAGGTCGCCGTCGCGGTAGTCCCGCAGCACCAGGGTGATCCCGGCCATCGACTCGACGGCGGGCGTGGCCGCACGCGTGACGACGTGCACGTCGGCGCCGGAGGACACCAGCAGCCCGAGCCGGCGCTGCGCCACCGTGCCGCCGCCGACCACGACGACCTTCTTACCGGCCAGCCGCAGCCCGACGAGGTAGGCGGTCTCGATCACCCGGCGAGCTTAATTGCCGCGGCGTGTGCGACGAACCGGCGCACCGCGCCGGCGTCGGCGGCCGGATGGGTGTGCAGGTATGACGCGTGCACGCCCGCGTGCACCGCGCCCTCCCGCACCGATTCGGAACCGGCGCCGCGGAACGCCCACGCCGGCGGATAAGACTGGGTGAAATCGACTGTGGTGCGGTGGAATTCGTGTCCGGTTACCCGCTTCCCCACGGTGTGCACCGACGATTCGGTGACGGCGACGGCGTCGCGGTAGCCCAGCGTCAACCGGTCGGTGAACCGGGCCGACCCGTGGAGTACGTCACACATGGGATGGCCGTCGAGGTCGGTCATCAGATACGTCAGCCCGGCGCATTCGGCGTGGACCGGCCCGCAGCGGGCCAATGCGGCGATGTCGGCCCGCAGGGCGTCGTTGCCGGACAGTTCGACGGGATACTGCTCGGGGAAACCGCCGGGTAGCACCAGGCCCGCGGTGCCGTCCGGAAGACGTTCGGTCAGTGGGTCGAATTCGACGACGTGCGCGCCCGCGGCGCGCAGCAGTTCGGAGTGTTCGGCGTAGCCGAAGCTGAACGCCGGTCCGGCGGCGACCGCCACCACCGGTGCACCGGCGACCGGTTCGCCGGCGACGCCCGGGTGCCACGGCGCGGCGGGCACCCGCGCGCCGGCCAGTGCCGCGACGGCGGCGAGGTCGACGTGCCGGGTGATCAGGCCGGTCATCGCGGCCACCGCCGCGGTGGCCGCGCGTCCGTGTTCGACGGCGGTGATCAGGCCCAGGTGCCGGGACGGCACGGCGATCTCGTCGTCGCGTGGCACGGCGCCGAGCACCGCGATCCCGGCGGACTCACAGGCCTGCCGCAGCACCTGTTCGTGCCGCGGCGATCCGACCCGGTTGAGGATCACGCCCCCGACGCGGGTCGCCGTGTCGTACGTCGAGAACCCGTGCAGCAGCGCGGCGAAGCTGTGGCTCTGCCCGCGCGCATCCACCACCAGGATCACCGGGGCCCCGATCAGGCCGGCGACGTGCGCGGTGGATCCTGTTGCCACCGTGGCTGTTCCGGCCTCGATACGGCCGTCGAACAACCCCATCACACCTTCGACCACGGCGATGTCGGCGTCATCGCTGCCGTGCCGGTAGAGCGGGCCGACGAGCTCCGGGCCGACCAGCACGGGGTCCAGATTGCGGCCCGGCCGGCCGGTGGCCAGCGCGTGGTAGCCGGGGTCGATGAAGTCGGGGCCCACCTTGAAGCCGGTCACCGTGTGTCCGGTTGCGCGCAGCGCGCCCATGAGACCCGTTGCGATGGTGGTCTTACCGCTGCCGGACGTCGGGGCGGCGATCACGACGGCCGGGGTGGTCACCGACCGCACCCCGCCCGCGAGCGTCCGCATTTGTACGCGGCGACCGGCGTGTCGGTGTACAGACACGCACGCTCGCCGGGAAAGCGGGCGTCTACCATGCCCTTACCATTCGATGCCCTTTTGACCCTTGCGGCCGGCGTCCATGGGGTGCTTGACCTTCGTCATCTCGGTCACCAGGTCGGCGGCCTCGATCAATTCCGGCGGCGCGTCCCGGCCGGTGATCACGACATGCTGGTTGCCCGGGCGGTTGCGCAGCACCTCGACCACTTCCCCGGTGTCCACCCACCCCCATTTCAGCGGGTAGGTGAATTCGTCGAGCACATAGAACCCGTGCTGCTGCGCGGCGAGCCGCCGGGTGATCTCGGCCCAGCCCTCGGCGGCCGTGGCGGCGTGGTCGGCCTCGTCGCCGGCCTTGCGGGACCACGACCAGCCGGAGCCCATCTTGTGCCATTCGACCGGCGCGCCAGCGCCGTACTCCTCGTGCAACCGGTCCAGGGCCCGAAAAGCGTTCTCCTCGCCCACTTTCCACTTCGCACTCTTGACGAACTGGAACACCGCGACCGAGAGGCCGGCGTTCCAGGCGCGCAGGGCCATCCCGAACGCGGCCGTCGACTTGCCCTTGCCGGCGCCGGTGTGCACCGCGAGCAGCGGCGCGTTGCGACGGGCCCGGGTGGTCAACCCGTCGTCGGGGATCTCGCTGGGGCGGCCCTGTGGCATGTGGGTACCTCCCGCTCAGGCGACGCTTCGGACGGCGTGACTCAGGTGGTCGGCCCGCAACTGCTCGAGCCGCAGCACCGGCGCATCCAGCCAGCCGGCGAGTTCGCCGGCCAGTCCGAGCCGGATGTAGGACGTCTCGCAGTCGACCACTACCGCCGCGGCGCCCTCGACCAGCAGGCGGGCCGCGGCAATTCGGCTGCGGCCCAACGGATCCGGACCACCGGTTGCCCGGCCGTCGGTGAGCACCACCACCAGGGCCCGCCGCGACGGGTCGCGGACCTTCTGCCGTGCCACCAGATCGCGCGCGGCCAGCAGTCCGGCCGCCAGCGGCGTCCGGCCGCCGGTGTCGAAGCGGGCCAGTCGGCGTCCCGCGATGTGCGCCGACGATGTCGGCGGCAGCAGCACGCCGGCCTCGCTGCCCCGGAAGGTGATGACGGCCACCTGATCCCGGCGCTGGTAGGCATCGCGCAGCAGGGATAGCGCCGCGCCGCTGACCGCGGACATCCGGTCGCGTGCGGCCATCGAACCCGAGGCGTCGACGACGAAGATCACCAGGTTGCCCTCGCGGCCTTCACGCAGGGCACGCCGGACGTCCTGCGCGGCCGGACGCACTGCGCCACGCGCCGGCGATCGGCCGGCGGCCGCCAGCAGGGTCGCGAACAGGTGCAGGCCGTCACCGGAGTCGTCGGGGCTGACCGCCACCACCGCCCCGGCGCGGTTGCGGGCCCGCGAGCGTCGCCCGGGCGCCCCCTCCCCCACGCCCGGGACCCGCAGCGCGCGGGTCTTGAACACTGCGGACGGCGGGGCGCTGGGCCGCGCGGCCGGCGGTGCCGACTGGGCCGAATTACCTTCGGGTGCTTGGGTTTCCGGATTCGCCTGACCGCCGCCGGATGGGTCGGGATCAGGGTCGGGATCGAGTTCGGGTGTGGCGCCGGCGTCGGCCAGCGCCTGATCCAGCGTGTCGCGATCCAGCCCGGGCTCGTCGAAGGGATCGCGGCGGCGGCGGTGCGGCAACGCGAAGTGGGCCGCCACCCGGATGTCGTCCACGCTCACCCGGATCTCTCCCCCGGCGGCACCGCGGGCCCAGGCGGCGTGCGCCACCGCGGTGCGGGCCACCACCAGATCCGCCCGCATCCCGTCCACGTCGAACGCCGCACACAGCGCGGCGATCTGGCGTAACTCGTCATCCCCCAACGTCACACCGGCGACCCGGTCGCGGGCCGCCGCGATCCGCTGCGCCAGCTCGGCCTCCTCACCCGCGTAGCGGGCACCGAACGCGGCCGGATCCGCCTCGTAGGCCATCCGCGCGCGGATGACCGAGGCGCGCACGTCGACGTCGCGGGACGCGCGGACGTCGACGGTCAGACCGAACCGGTCCAGCAATTGCGGGCGCAACTCCCCCTCTTCGGGATTCATGGTGCCGATCAGCACGAAACGCGCATCGTGCGAATGAGATACGCCGTCGCGTTCGATGTGCACCCGGCCCATCGCCGCGGCGTCGAGCAGGACGTCCACCAGGTGGTCGTGCAGCAGGTTGACCTCGTCGACGTAGAGGACGCCGCCGTGGGCCCGGGCCAGCAGGCCCGGCGAGAAGGCGTGCTCGCCCGCCGCCAGCACCTTCTGCAGATCCAGTGATCCGATCACCCGATCCTCGGTGGCGCCGATGGGCAGCTCGACCAGCCCGGAGTCCCCGATGGCCGCCAGCACCCCGGCCAGGCCGCGCACCGCGGTGGACTTGGCGGTGCCCTTCTCGCCCCGGATCAGCACACCGCCGATCTCCGGGCGGATGGCACACAGGATCAGCGCCAGGCGGAGGTCGTCGTGGCCGACGATGGCGGTGAACGGGAAAGCCGGGTCCGGCGAGCGGTGTTGTTCCGCGAGCACGGGGCCCGGCGAAGCCGAGTCGGCCGGGTCCGGCGAGCGGTGTTGTTCCGCGAGCACGGGGCCCGGCGAAAGGGGATCGGCCGGGTTCATGACGGACGCCCGGGCCGGACCATCGCGATGTGCGGGATGCCGTCCTCGAGGAACTCCGTGCCCTCGGTGACGAACCCGTGCCGGCCGTACATCTCGGCGAGGTAGGTCTGCGCATCGATCCGGCACTCGTAGGCGCCGACCTCGGCCAGCGCCGCGGCCAGCAGCCGGTGGGTGTGCCCGTGGCCGCGGTGCTCCCGCTTGGTGCAGACCCGGCCGATCCGGAACGCCTTGTCGCCGCCGGTGTGCTCCTCCATCAGTCGCAGGGTGCTGACCACCGTCGCCGCGCTGGTCGCCGCCGGCTCCTCGAGCCAGAAATGCCGGGTCTCGGCCAGCAGATCACGCCCGTCGAGTTCGGGATACGGGCAGGCCTGCTCGACGACGAACACCTCGACCCGCAGCTTGAGCAGTTCGTACAGGGTTGCGGCATCCACATCGGGAGCCCGCAGACGGCGCAGGGCGACCGTCACAGGCCGAGCACCCGGGTGCCCCAATCCCATACCTCGGTGAACAGGCCCGGCTCGTCGGACAGTTTGGCGCCCAGCGACGGGATCATCTCCTTGAGGCGGGGCTGCCAGGCGGTGGTGTACCGGTCGGCGAAGCAGCGCTCCAGCACGTCCAGCATGGCCGGGACCGCGGTGGAGGCACCCGGCGAGGCGCCGAGCAGGCCGGCGATGCTGCCGTCGGCCGCGTTGAGCACGGTGGTGCCGAACTCGAGCGTTCCGCCCAGACCGGATTCCTTCGGCTTGATCACCTGGACGCGCTGACCGGCCACCGACAGGTCCCAGTCGGAGTCGACGGCGCTGGGCGCGAATTCGCGCAACGTGTCCACCCGGGCCGCGGGTGACAGGGTCAACTGGCCGAGCAGGTAGTTGACCAGGCTCATCTGGGTCAACCCGACGCCGATCATGGAGGCCAGATTGTCGGGCTTCACGCTGCCCGGCAGATCGGTGACGTGGCCCTGCTTGAGGAACTTGGGCGACCAGCCGGCGAACGGCCCGAACAACAGCCAGGATTTGCCGTTGATGATGCGGGTGTCCAGGTGCGGCGCCGACATCGGCGGGGCGCCCAGCGGCGGGAAGCCGTACACCTTGGCGACGTGCTCCGCCGTCAGTGCCGGGTTGGACGTGCGCAGGAACTGGCCGCCGACGGGGAACCCGCCGTAGCCCTTGGACTCCTTGATGCCCGACTTCTGCAGGAGGTGCAGTGCGTCGCCGCCGGCGCCGACGAACACGAAGCGGGCGTTGATCCGCTGGGTGTCACCGGTGCGGCGATTGCGGACCTTCAACGTCCAGGTGCCGTCGGACTCGCGGGACAGGTCGCGGACCTCGTTGCCGAACAGCGCGGTGGTGCCGTTGCGCACGCCGTAGCCGATCAACTGCTTGGACAGCGACCCGAAGTCGATGTCGGTGCCGTCGGTGGTCCAGTTCAGGGCCACGGGATCGGAGAAGTCGCGCCCGGCGGCCATGAACGGCAGCCGGCGGGCGAACTCGTCGGCGCCGTCGATGAACTCCATGCCCGCGAACAACGGGTTGACCACCAGCGCCTCGCGACGGCGGCGCAGGTAGTCCACCCGGTCGGCGCCGTGCACGAACGACACGTGCGGCACCGGGTTGAGGAAGCTGCGCACATCGGTGAGCACGCCGTTCTCCACCGCGTGCGCCCAGAATTGCCGCGACACCTGGAACTGCTCGTTGACGTTGACGGCCTTGGCGATGTCGATCGAACCGTCGGCGTTCTCGGGGGTGTAGTTGAGCTCGCACAGCGCCGAGTGCCCGGTGCCGGCGTTGTTCCAGGGGTCACTGCTCTCGGCGGCGGCACCGTCGAGGCGCTCGATCATGGTGATGGACCAGTCCGGTTCCACCAGGCGGAGCAAGGCACCGAGGGTCGCGCTCATGATGCCCGCGCCGATCAGAACGACGTCGGTCTTGGCAACGGAAGTCACGATGGCCAGGTTATCCCGCGACGTGTCGAGAATCCCAGGCAGCCGCCGTGAGTCATCGACCACACCAGCTCCCGGCGGTTTCCGAATCGTTAGAGTGACCGGTGTGACGGCATGGGAACCCGATCTCCTGGACGGCTACCACCAACACACCGTCGAACTCGGCGCCGATCCGCTGGGCGAGGGTGACCTGCTGGCCACCCTGGTACGCCGGGGCCCGGCCCGGCCGGCGCGCCGCGCGGTGCTCGCCGTGCACGGATACACCGACTACTTCTTCAACATCGAACTGGCCGACCGGTTCGCCGCCCACGATCTCGCGTTCTACGCGCTGGACCTGCACAAGTGCGGCCGGTCCTGGCGGGAGGGCCAGACCCCGCACTTCGCCACGGACCTCGCGGAGTACCACCGCGAGTTGGAGCGCGCGGTGGCGATCATCGCGACCGAGACCGACGGCGCCGACATCTGGGTCTACGGGCATTCCGCCGGCGGCCTGATCGTGACGCTGTGGCTGGACCGGCTGCGCGAGCGCGGCCTCACCGCGGCGCTGGGCGTTGCCGGGCTGATCCTCAACAGCCCGTTCCTCGACCTGCACGGCCCGGCCATCCTGCGGACCGCCCCGACGGCGGCCGCGTTGATCGCCCTGGCCAAGGTGCGCCGGACCTCGGTGATCCGCAAGCCCACGGAGGGCGGGTACGGCACCACGCTGCACCGCGACTACGGCGGCGAGTTCGACTACGACCTGACGCTCAAGCCGCTCGGCGGGTTTCCCGTCACGTTCGGCTGGATCAATGCCGTCCGGCGCGGCCAGGCCAAGTTGCACCGCGGCCTGGATGTCGGCGTGCCCAATCTGATCCTGCGCTCGGATCACAGTGTCGCCGAGAGCAGCATCAAGCCGGGCGCCGCCCCGGATGCGATCCAGCGCGGGGACGCCGTGCTGGACGTGACGCAGATCGCGCGGTGGGCGGGCTGCATCGGGGGTACGCACACCACCGTGGCACCGGTGCCGGACGCCAAGCACGACGTCTTCCTTTCCCAGGCGGGGCCGCGCGCGACCGCCTACACCGAACTCGACCGGTGGCTGGACCGCTTCCTGGACCATTAGAAGGGATCTGCTGTGCGGCATTTCGATCTGACCATCATCGGAACCGGTTCGGGCAACAGCATTCTCGACGATCGCTACGCCGGTATGCGCGTGGCGATCTGCGAACAGGGCACCTTCGGCGGCACCTGCCTGAACGTGGGCTGTATTCCGACGAAGATGTTCGTCTATGCCGCCGAGGTGGCCGCGACGGTGCGCGACGCCGCCCGGTTCGGTGTCGACGCGCATGTCGATGGGGTGCGCTGGGGCGACATCGTCTCGCGGGTGTTCGGCCGGATCGACCCGATCGCGCTGGGCGGCGAGCGCTACCGCCGGGCCTCCCCCGACGTCACCGTGTTCGACGGGCACACCCGGTTCGGCCCGACCCGTCCCGACGGCCGTTACCTGTTGCGCACCGAGGACGGAACGGAGTTCACGTCGGACCAGGTGGTGCTGGCCGCCGGCGCCCGGTCGGTGGTACCGCCGTTGATTGCGCAGAGCAACATCGACTTTCACACCAGCGACACCATCATGCGCGTGCCGGAGCTGCCCGGGCATCTGGTGATCGTCGGGGGTGGCTTCGTCGCCGCCGAGTTCGCGCACGTGTTCGCGGCGCTGGGATCGAGGGTGACCATGGTGCTGCGCGGTTCGACGTTGCTGTCGCACTGCGACGACGACATCGGGGTGCGGTTCACCGACATCGCGGCACACAAGTGGGAGGTGCACTCCCACCGCACGGTGGTCGGGGGTTCAGGCACCACCGTCGAACTCGACGACGGCTCGACGCTGCACGCGGATGCGGTGCTGGTCGCCACCGGCCGCACTCCCAACGGCGATCTGCTGGATGCCCATCTGGCCGGGATCGAGGTCGCCGATGACGGGCGGATCGTGGTCGACGAATACCAACGCACCACGGCGCGAGGCGTTTTCGCGCTCGGCGACGTCAGCTCGGACTACCAACTGAAGCACGTCGCCAACCACGAGGCCCGAGTGGTCCGGCACAACCTGCTGCAGGACTGGGACGACACCGACGCGTTGATGCCGTCGGATCACCGGTTCGTACCGGCCGCGGTGTTCACCGATCCGCAGATCGCCTGGGTCGGTATGACCGAGAACGAGGCCCGCGCACGGGGTTTGGACATCAAGGTCAAGATCCAGGATTTCGCCGACGTGGCCTACGGCTGGGCGATGGAGGACACCACCGGCATCTGCAAGATCATCGTCGAAGCCGGCACCGGTGAGATCCTGGGCGCGCACATCATGGGCCATCAGGCCTCAACCCTGATCCAGCCGTTGATCCAGGCGATGAGCTTCGGGCTGGACGGCCAGACCATGGCCCGCAGCCAGTACTGGATCCATCCGGCGCTGCCCGAGGTGATCGAGAACGCGCTACTGGACCTGTGCGGTGAACCGCAGTGGCCACCGGCCAGGCGGCACTGAGGAAGGTTCAGCCGAGCTGCGCGAGAACCTCGGCGACCGCGCTGCGTGACACCATCCCGATGTGCAGCTTGTAGGGCGACTTGTCCGCGCTGAACCGCACGTCCCGGTAGGGCCGGAACACCTTCATCGGGCCGAACTCGCCGGAGAGTTCGTCGCCCAGTGCGGCGAACGTTTCGGCCACGTTCTCGTCGTACCGGCGCTTGTTGGCCGTCCACCATTTCTTGGTGTTGTTCTCGCGCAGCTCGGCGCAGAACGACAGGGCGTCCGGATTCAGGCTCACGGCGGTCATTCGCCGGATCCTAGGAGAACATCCCGGCTATCCGACCGGTACGGCCCACTTTTCCTCGACGCGGCCGAATCGCCAGATTAGGGCCGCGACCACCCAGGTCACCACGAACAACCCGACGATCGTGAACCCGACGAATTGCAGATCCGCCGAACCGAGTACCGCCAGCGGACCCGACTGGATCCCGAGCCGGTCGGCCAGCAGACCGGCCAGTACGATCACGCCGATCACCAGGGCGACCACCACCGAGAGCACCGTGACGGTCAGGTTGTAGAACACCTTGCGGATCGGCTGCAGGAACGCCCATCCGTAGGCGCGGGCCATGAAGATCCCGTCGGCGGCGTCGAACAGGCTCATGCCCGCCGCGAACAGCACCGGCAATACCAGGACCGCGTACCAGGGCAGCGTGAACGCCGCCGTTCCGGCCGCCAGCACCAGCAGGGCGACCTGGGTGGCCGTGTCGAAGCCCAACCCCATCAGCAGGCCGACCGGATACAGGTGCCAGGGCTTGTCGACCCTGCGCATCACCCGCGACAGCAGCCGGGCCATGAAGCCGCGGTTGTCCAGCTGGCGCTCCAGTTCGGCCTCGTCCAGTTCGCCATTGCGCATGGCGCGGAACACCTTGGCGATCCCGACGACCGCAAATAGGTTGGTCAGGCCGATCAGGATCAGGAACGTCCCGGCCACCACCGAACCGATCAGCCCGAGCGTCTGCAGCATCGGCGAGCCCTCGTCCTGGACCGGACCGACCACCGCGCGCGCCCCGATGGCCAACAGGAATGCCAGCGCGAAGACGACGCTGGAGTGTCCCAGCGAGAACCAGAACCCGCCGGACAGCGACCGTTTACCCTCCCCGACGAGCTTGCGGGTGGTGTTGTCGATGACGGCGATGTGGTCGGCGTCGAACGCGTGCCGGACACCGAGCAGGTAGGCGGTGACCCCCAGGCCGACCCCGAACACGCCGGCCGAACCGAGGGTGATGTGTTGGGGCGCAACGCCGAATACCAGCACTCCCCAGCCGAACACGTGCAGGGCCAGCACCACCGCCCCCATCGAGGCGATCGTCGTCCAGTCCGCACGGTCGAATCGCGGGGAGTTCATGGGTCGACCCTATGAGGGCGGCGAATATATGTCTAGCTGTTCACATGTTCAGGTTGGCGCCCGGTCGATCGGGTAGAGCCCTCAACTGTGCCGGGCGCCGATCCAGTGCAGCAGATCGTGCACGATCTCGTCCTCGAGCCGGTAGCAGACCTGCCGCCCGACCCGCTCGCTGCCGACCCAGCCCTGCTGGCGCAGCACCCGCAACGCCTGCGACACCGCGTTCTCCGAGCGGTTCAGCGCGGCGGCCAGATCACTGACGCAGGTGCCGGGCGCCCGGTGCAGGCTGAGCAGGATCTCCAGGCGGTGCGGATCGGACAGGAGGTCGAACCGCGTGGTCCAACCAGCGATGTCGACATCGGCAAGCGCCGACGAGGCCCGGTGCACCGGCGACTCCCGCGACTGGATCACGCATTGAATCTAATCCAGATGTGGCGCAAATCGGTCGCGCTGCTGCATCGAGACCGCACTGAGAGCGACGACAGTGGCCGAATCTCGCTCTCAGTGCCGTCTCGACGTGAAGGCGGTTCAGTCCAGGAAGCCGTGCAAGAGGGCAGCCGAACCGCCGACGTGGCCGCACATCGCCGAACCCGCCGCCTCGGCGTCCCCGGCCAGAATGGCGATGACGATGGCCTCATGCTGCTCGTTGGAGTGCGCGATGTTGCGCGCCAGCAGCGGGATCTGGTCCAACAGCGCGTTCAGCCGCATCCGGTTCTCGGCCACCAGCGGCACCAGCGACGGCGACCCGGCGGCCTCGGCGACGGCCAGGTGCAGCCGGGAGTCCAGCCGCCGGTAGTCGTCCGGGCCGGCGTCGCGGACGTCGGTCAGCCGCGACCACAGGCCCTCTCGTTCGACGGCGGCCAGGGTCCGGGTGGCCGCCATCCGCGCGGCGCCCACCTCGAGGATCTCGCGCAGCCGCAGGGCGTCGTCGATCTCCGCCCGGGTGAACCGCGGTGTGCCGGGTGGCAGGGCCGGAATCTGCTCGGCCAGGAAGGTGCCGCCGTAGCGGCCGCGTTTGGACACCAAATAACCCGCATCGGCCAGGCTCTTGATCGCCTCGCGGACCGTGTCGCGCGAAACCCCCAGTCGCCCGGCCAGTTCGCGCTCCGGGGGCAGCGACTCGCCGGGCGCCAGAACACCGAGCCGGATCGTCTGCAGCAGCCGGCCCACGGTCTCCTCGAACGCGTTGCCCAGCCGCACCGGGCGCAGCAGTGCGCCACCGGGGGGTACGGGATTCTGGGCGGCGGTCACGGCGGCGGGTTCTACAGCGGAGTCACGTAGGCCGAGCTGATGCCGCCGTCGACCAGGAACGTCGAACCGGTGATGAACGACGAGTCGTCGGACGCCAAGAACGCCACCGCGGCCGCCAACTCCTCCGGTTCGGCGAAGCGGCCCAGCGGGATGTGCACCAGCCGGCGCGCCGCACGTTCGGGATCCTTGGCGAACAGTTCCTGCAGCAGCGGGGTGTTCACCGGGCCCGGGCACAGCGCGTTGACCCGGATGCCCTGCCGGGCGAACTGCACACCGAGTTCCCGGGACATCGCGAGCACGCCGCCCTTGGACGCGGTGTAGGAGATCTGCGAGGTCGCCGAACCCATCACCGCGACGAACGACGCGGTGTTGATGATCGAGCCGCGTTTCGCGGGAACCATGTGCCGCAGCGCGGCGCGGCAGCACAGGTACACGCTCTTGAGGTTGATGTCCTGGACCTTCTGCCACGCGGGCAGTTCGGTGTTCTCGATCAGGTCGTCATCCGGCGGACTGATGCCGGCGTTGTTGAACGCGATGTCGACGCCACCGTGCACCTTGAAGGCAGTGTCGAACAGGTTGTTCACCGCATCCTCGTCGGCGACGTCGACCTGGACGAACGTCACGTTCAGTTCGTCGGCGACAGCCTTGCCGGTCGTCGGGTCGATGTCGCCGATGACGACGACCGCGCCCTCGGCCCGCATCCGCTTCACCGCGGCCAGACCGATGCCGCTGGCACCGCCGGTCACGACGGCGACCTTGTCCTTCAGCCGCTGTGTCAGATCCATCTACTGCTCTCCCATCGCGAAGAAAACGTTCTTGGTCTCGGTGAAGTGTTCCGGGGCGTCCGGCCCGAGCTCGCGGCCCAGCCCGGACTGCTTGAACCCGCCGAACGGGGTGTTGTACCGGACCGACGAGTGTGAGTTGACGCTGAGGTTCCCGGCCTCGACGGCCCGGGACACCCGCAGCGCCCGGGACAGGTTGTCGGTCCAGATCGACCCGGACAGGCCGTATTCGGTGGCGTTGGCCAGGGCGATGGCATCGGCCTCGTCGTCGAACGGCAGCACGGCCACCACCGGTCCGAAGATCTCCTCGGTGACGGTCCGGTCGGTGCGCTGCGGGGTCAGCACGGTGGGCGCGAACCAGTAGCCGGGTCCCGTCGGCGCCGAGCCGCGGAATGCGACGGGCGCGTCGTCGGGCACATAGGCCGCCACCGACTCCCAGTGCGGTCTGGACACCAGCGGGCCCATCTCGGTGTCCCGCGCGGCCGGGTCCCCCACCACGACGCCCTTGACGGCCGGCTCGAGCAATTCCATGAACCGGTCATAAACGTTGCGCTGCACCAGGATCCGGCTGCGCGCACAGCAGTCCTGCCCCGCGTTGTCGAACACGCCGTAGGGTGCCGTCGCGGCCGCCTTCTCCAGATCGCAGTCGTCGAAGATGATGTTGGCGCTCTTGCCGCCCAGTTCCAGCGTGACCCGTTTGATCTGCTTGGCCGCCCCCGCCATGACCTGCGTGCCGACCTCGGTCGATCCGGTGAACACCACCTTGCGGACTCCCGCGTGGGTGACGAAGCGGTCCCCGATCACCGATCCACGGCCGGGCAGCACCTGGAACAGGTCGGGGTCCAGGCCGGCCTGCACGGCGAGCTCGCCAATGCGCAGCGTGGTCAGCGGGGTCCACTCGGCGGGCTTGACCAGCACGGCGTTACCGGCCGCCAGGGCAGGCGCGAACCCCCACGATGCGATCGGCATCGGGAAGTTCCACGGCGTGATGATCCCCACCACCCCGAGCGGCTCGTGGATGGTGACGTCCAGGCCACCGGATACCGGAATCTGCTTGCCGCTCAACCGTTCCGGGGCCGCTGCGTAGAACTGCAGCACATCGCGGACGTGGCCCGCCTCCCACTCGGCGGCGCCGATCGGATGCCCGGAGTTGGCCACCTCCAATTCGGCCAGCTCACCGACGTGGGCGTCGACGACGGCCGCGAACGACCGCAGCGCCGCGGCCCGCTCGGCGGGTGCCGCTGCGGCCCAGCGCTTCTGGGCCACCGTGGCGCGGGCCACCGCGTCGTCGACGGCGTCGAGCCCGAGGCGGTCGACGACGCGCAGTATCTCTTCTGTCGCGGGGTTGATCACCTGCGTTGCGGTACTCACTCAGACCCTTTCCGTCGCATGGTCGCGCGCCGCGGCCACCAGCCCGGCGAACAGCCGCAGATCGTCGAGGCGTTCCTCCGGATGCCATTGCACCGCAACGCAGAAGCCGCCACCGGAATCCGGGTTTGCCTCGATGGCTTCCACCACCCCGTCGGCCGCGTCGGTGGCGGCCACGATCAGCCCGTGCCCGAGGCCGGCGATGGCCTGATGGTGGTAGCACTGCGCCTCCGTCGACTCCCCCACGAGGGCGGCCAGCCGGGTGCCGGGCACCGTACGGATGGTCGACGTGCTGAACACCGCGTTGCCCGCCTGGTGTCCGGTGTGACCGAGGCCGTCCGGCAGGTGCTGCTCCAGCGTGCCGCCGAGCGCGACGTTGAGCACCTGGGCACCGCGGCAGATGCCCAGCACCGGCAGCCGGCGCGCCAGTGCCCCGCGCAGCAGGGCGAACTCCCAGGCGTCCCGAACCCGGTCGGGCTCATCGGTCTTGCGGTGTTTGACGTGACCGTAGGCGGCGGGGTCGACGTCGCGGCCACCGGTCAGGATCAGGCCGTCGAGCCCGTCGAGAACGCGGTCGACGACCGCATCATCGACCGGCTGGGGAGCCAGCAGTACCGCGATACCGCCGGCCAGGGTGACGCCCTCGAGGTAGATCGCCGGCAGGAACGCCGCCGGGACCTCCCACACTCCGGAGCGGGCCTGCTGCAGATAGGTGGTCAGTCCGATCACCGGACGCCCGCGAGCAGACGCAAAGGTCCCGGAATCGGCCTCGTTCGGGGGCCCTTTGCGTCTGCTCGCGCCGAAATCAGAGGCGTTCAAAGCCGCGCACCCTCTCCCAGTCGGTCACGGCCGAGTTGAATGCAGTCAGTTCCACCCGCGCGTTGTTCAGATAGTGCTCGACAACGTCGTCGCCGAATGCGGCCCGGGCCACCGCCGAGCCCTCGAACAGCGCCGCGGCGTCGGCCAGTGTGGTCGGAAGTCGTTGCGCCGAACCGGTATAGGCGTTCCCGACGCATGGACCCTCGAGCTCGAGACCGTTCTCGATGCCGTGTAGGCCACCGGCGATCAGCGCCGCGACCGCCAGGTAGGGGTTGACGTCACCGCCGGGGGCGCGGCACTCCATCCGCATCCCGTGGCCGTGGCCGACGACGCGCAGCGAGCAGGTACGGTTGTCCATCCCCCAGGCGATGGCGGTGGGCGCAAAGCTGCCGTCGACGAAGCGCTTGTAGGAGTTGATGTTCGGCGCGTAGAACAGGGTCAGCTCTCGCATGGTTGCGATCTGGCCGGCCACGAAGCTGCGGAACATCGCCGACATCCCGAACGCGTCGTCGGCATCGGCAAAGACGGCCGAACCGTCCGTGGAGCGGAACGAGATATGCACGTGGCAGCTGTTGCCTTCGCGCTCATCGTATTTCGCCATGAAGGTCAGCGACTTCTCGTGCTGATCGGCGATCTCCTTGGCACCGTTCTTGTAGATGGTGTGGTTGTCACAGGTGACCAGGGCGTCGTCGTAGCGGAACGCGATCTCCTGCTGGCCGAGGTTGCATTCACCCTTGACCCCTTCGCAGTACATGCCGGCGCCCTCCATGCCGCGCCGGATGTCGCGCAGCAGCGGCTCCATCCGCGTCGATGCGAGCATCGCGTAGTCCACGTTGTAGTCGCTGGCGGGCGTCAGGTTCCGGTACCCGGCCCGCCACGCGTCCCGATAGGTGTCGTCGAACACCATGAACTCCAGCTCGGTGCCGACAAAGGCGCGCAGGCCGGCCTGGTCGAGGCGGTCCAGCTGGGCGCGCAGGATGGTCCGCGGCGCCGGCCGGACCGGGATGCCGCCGTGGAAGGACAGGTCGGCCATCACCAGCGCGGTGCCGGACAGCCACGGCAGCAGCCGCAGGGTGCCGAAGTCGGGCGTCATCACCATATCGCCGTAGCCGGTCTCCCAGCTGCTGATGGCATAGCCGTCGACGGTGTTCATGTCCACGTCCACGGCCAGCAGGTAGTTGCAGCATTCGGCGCCGTGGGCGGCGACGTCCTCGACGAACAGCCGGGCCGACACCCGCTTGCCGGTCAGCCGACCCTGCATGTCAGCGAAGGCGACGATCACGGTGTCGACCTGGCCGGCCGCGACAAGTGAATGCAGATCGGACAACGTCAGCATCGCGGTTCCCTTCCCATCCGTTCCCATCCGCCCTTCCCCCGCCGAGTCAACCATTGGACGGCCGCCACTCGCCGGTGTCCCTGCACAGATTTACACCACCGTCACTCCAAAGGTAGGACAGCCGACCAATAGCGTCCTATTCTGCCCTGAGACCCACCCATGGATCAGGCAGGAGAACGCTGTGCCCGAAGGCCACGAACTGCTCGACGATGACGAACGGCACCTCGCCACCCTCGGCTACGCCCAGGAACTGCACCGCTCCTGGTCGGGCTTCTCCAACTTCGCCATCTCGTTCTCGATCATCTCGATCCTGGCCGGCTGCTTCACGTCGTTCGGCCTCGGCTGGAACAACGGCGGTCCCGCCGCGATCGCCTGGGGCTGGCCGCTGGTCTCGATCTTCATCCTGGTCATCGGTCTCTGCATGTCCGAGCTGGTGTCGGCCTACCCGACGTCGGGCGGCATCTACTGGTGGGCGGCCAAACTCGGCGGGCCGAAAGCCGGCTACTACACCGGCTGGCTCAACCTCATCGGCCTGATCGCCATCCTGGCGTCGGTGGCCTACGGCTGCGCCACCTTTCTGGACCTCACCCTCGGCACGTTCAGCGAGACCTGGCTGGCCGGCTACAGCCTCACCCGGACCTTCATGTTGTTCGTCGCGATCCTGGTGATCTCGGCGGTCATCAACATCTTCTCCAGCCACCTGCTGGCGGTGCTCAACAACATCTCGGTGTGGTGGCACGTGGTCGGCGCGGCCGCGGTGATCCTGATCCTGTTCCTGGTGCCCGCGCAGCACGCCAGCTTCTCCGACGTGTTCGCCAAGACGATCAACAACAGCGGCATGTTCGGCGGTTCGACCTCCGGATGGGGCTGGCTGCTGTTCGTACTGCCGATCTCGGCCATCCTGACGCAGTACACGATCACGGGCTACGACGCGTCGGCGCACCTGTCGGAAGAGACCAAGAGCGCGGCCGACGCGGCCGCCAAGGGCATCTGGCGGTCCATCTTCTACTCGGCGATCGGCGGCTGGATCCTGCTGCTGAGCTTCCTGTTCGCGGTGCAGGACCCCGACGGGGTGTCCACGAGCGGCGGTGCGGTGGTCACGATCTTCAACCAGGCCCTGCCGCAGAACATGGTGGTGCTGGTGCTGTTCATCTCCACCGCCGGCCAGTTCTTCTGCACCACCGCCTGCCAGACCAGCGCGTCGCGGATGCTCTTCGCATTCAGCCGCGACCGCGCCGTGCCCGGCCATCAGCTGTGGTCGAAGGTCAACGCCAACCGCGTTCCGGCGGCGGCCGTCATCGTCACCGCGGCGCTGGCCGCCATCATCACGCTGCCCGCCCTGGTCCAGGTGGACATCAACGGCGCACCCGTCCCGGTGGCGTTCTTCGCGGTGGTCTCGATCGGTGTGGTCGGGCTGTACCTGTGCTTCGCGGTGCCGATCTTCCTGCGCTGGCGGATGGGTGACGCGTTCACCGTCGGCAAGTGGAACCTGCGCGGGCACCACCGGTGGATGGCCCCGGTGGCCGTCATCGAGATCGTCATCACCTCGCTGATCGCGATGTTCCCCACCTCCTCCGGCGGCGTGCCGTGGGGCGACGCCTTCGAATGGAAGTACGTGAACTACACCCCGCTGCTGGTGGGCGGCGTATTGATCCTGCTGTACATCTACTGGCACGTCTCGGTGAAGAAGTGGTTCAAGGGCCCGATCAAGCAGGTCGAACTGACCGGTGACCAGCTGAAACCCGGGTAGACCCCCGCAATAGGCCCACCCGCGGGTGGGCCCCGCGCCCCTCGTGCTGCTGCCGGGGGGCGCGGTCTTGCCGGTGCCCCTGCGAACGACGACCGCCGACTTCAGCCGCCGCAACGAACATGCCGACTGATCCGAAAAGGATTGGGAGGAAGCGATTCTCGGCGCGCTGCGGGTGGCGGTGCAGCAGCCGCCAAGGCCAAAGTCACTCGAACTTCTTCGCAGCCAGCGCAGGACAGATCGGGGATACCGCGTCACCAGGTGCTGGTGCGCATGACCACCTCGGCCGCGAACTGCGCGGTGGACTCGGCGGCGTTACGGCGGCCCAGCATGTCGACCACCCGGAAATCGCCGTACACGTAGCGCTGGCTCGCCGTCGCGACCGCCCGGGCCGCCGGATTGCTGACCAGGGCGGTGGTGTTCATCTCGACCGGCGGGCAGTTCGGGTCGCGGATCCGGCCCTCGTGGTCGGGGGCCGCGGGGTGGCCGCGGTCGATGGCCACCAGCGCGGTGAACCGGTCCAACCGGTGGGCGGCCAGCTGCCAGGCCAGTTCCGCCCCGGCGCGGTCACCCACGATCACTGCCCAGCGCACCCCGACCGTGTCGAGCATGCCGAGCACGGCCTCGGGCGACAACCGCGGGTCCGCCCCGATGACGACGGTGCGCAGCGACGCGGTGTGCAGGCGGTCACAGACCGCGTCGTAGGCGGCCACGGCCTGTTCGGCTGCACCCAGGAGCAACACCGCCGGGCTGTGTTCCGGGCCTGTCACACCGACGGGGACCGGATAACCATCAACGGTCATCATCGTCGAGACCACCGGGTCACGCTACCGCCCGCCACCGCGGCGCGGAGCCATTTCAGGCGGCCCGCATCCGTTGCACCTGCCGGCCGACCACGTCGGTAAAGGTTTGCGGCAGCGTCGCTTTGACCGGGATGGCCGGATCCTCGGTGGGGAACACCACCCCGAACACCGCGTACCGGCCGACGTTGGCGAACGCCATGTGGACGCTGCTCTGCCGGCCGGCCAGGTCCATCGTCTGCCGATAGATCAGCGTCCCGTCACTCGACGGCAGCAAGGTGGTGGTGATGGGAATGCCCTCGGATTGCGGGTCGAAGAAGGTCTCGAAGTGCTGGCAACGGCTGGCGGTGGCCGCCAATTCGTCGAGATTCAGCGACCACGACAGCACCGTCATCTGGATGCGCGCGCCGTCGTAGGACACCCCATATTTCGCGGCGCTGCCCGGGCCGCGTTCGGCCGACTTCGCGATCACATCGGTCAGGGCGTTGGCGCAGCCCGGCGGTTTGGACAGCATCGACGGTGGCGAACCGGCGCCGTCCGGGGCGCCCGGATCTTCCCGGATCGGGTCGAATTGCACGCCGGCCGGGAAGTCGGCCGCGGTCAGCAGCATCTTCTGCAGCACCTCACCCGGCCAGGTGGGCGTGCCCGACACGACGGTGCCGCAACCGCTCGAGCCGATCAGAGCCGCGGCGACCGCGCACCACGCCAACCACCGCCGGGTTCGGCGAGCGGTGTGGTTCGGCGAGCAGGAAGCCCGGCGATGCATCCGTAGCCGGATCATGGCCTCAGGGTAGGCGATCCAGCGCGGTGACGATCGTCGGTCGCGGTGCCACACCGTTGTCGATCAGACCGGTGACGGCCCCGACGTCGACGTGCGTGTCCAGCAGGTCGGCCAGGACGTCGAGTTGCGCGTCGCGGCGGCCCGGCACGTCGGTGTCGACGGCCACGGTGAAGTCCGTCCGGCCGGCCGCGCCGGCGGCGGCCGTCAGCCAGTCGCGGCGCAGCGCATTGTTATCCAGTAGTCCGTGCCAGTGCGTGCCGAACACCGGCCCGCGTTGCAACCCGACCCCCAGCCAGTCGTCGGCGCCGGCCCGGGTGAGTTGACCGTGGTGGATCTCATAACCGGTGAGCGCCCCGCCGTCATGCAGGGCCAACGTCTTCTCCGTCGCGAAGGTGATGTCGGCGTCCAGCAGGCCCAGTCCGTCGACCGTGCCGATCCCCGACTCCACCTCGTCATCGATCCGTCGGCAGAGCATCTGGAACCCGCCGCAGACGCCGAGCACGGTCCGCCCCGCCGCGGCGTGCGCGGCGATCGCGGCGTCAAGCCCGCGGGCCCGCAGCCAGGCCAGGTCCGACACGGTGGACTTGCTGCCCGGCAGCACCACCACATCGGCGTCCGTCAGGTCGGCGGAGTCGTGCACCCATCGGACCTGCACCCCCGGTTCGCAGGCCAGCGCCTCGAGGTCGGTGGTGTTGGAGATCCGTGGCAGCCGGATCGCGGCGACGTCCAGCGGGGCCCGCCCGCGCGGCGGTTGTGGCACACCGACAATGCGCCCGGCCGTCACCGACAGCGAGTCCTCGGTGTCCAGCCAGAGGTCGTCGCGGAACGGCACCACGCCGTAGGTGGGCCTTCCAGTCAGCTCCTCGAGCCGCTGCAGACCCGGCGCCAGCAGGGCGGGATCCCCACGGAACTTGTTGACCAGGAAACCGGCGATCAGCGCCTGATCCTCGGGCTCCAGCACGGCCACCGTGCCGAAGAAGTGCGCCAGCACCCCGCCGCGGTCGATGTCCCCGACGATCACCACCGGCAGATCGGCGGCGCGGGACAGACCCATGTTGGCCAGATCCGTTGCCCGCAAATTGATCTCGGCCGGAGACCCAGCGCCCTCACAGATGACCACATCGAAATCGGCACGCAACGAGGACAATTCGTCGGCGACCACGGACGCCAGATTGTCGCGATGAGTGATGTAGTCGGCCGCGCGCACCTGCCCCACGGCCCGCCCGCGCACCACCAACTGTGACGTCCGGTCACTGCCCGGCTTGAGCAGCACCGGGTTGAAGCGGGTATGCGGCGCCAGCCCGGCGGCGGCGGCCTGCATCGCCTGCGCCCGACCGATCTCACCGCCGTCGACGGTGACCGCGGAGTTGTTGGACATGTTCTGCGCCTTGAACGGCGCCACCCGAATGCCCTTGCGCGCCAACAGCCGGCACAGTCCGGCCACCACCATGGACTTGCCGGCGTCGGAGGTGGTTCCCGCGACCAGCAGCGCGCCGCTCACCATCGCCCCGCGAGCAGACGCAAAGGCCCCTCGTTTCCGAGAGAAAGCTGGACCTTTGCGTCTGTTCGCGGAAGGACGGGGGTCACGGCAGGGTCAGGATCTCGGCGCCATCGTCGGTGACCACCAGCGTGTGCTCGAACTGGGCGGTCCACTTCTTGTCCTGGGTGGCCACGGTCCAGCCGTCGTCCCAGATCTCGTAGTCCAGCGAGCCCAGGTTGATCATCGGCTCGATGGTGAACGTCATGCCCGGCTCGATCACGGTGTCCACCGACGGCTGGTCGTAGTGCAGCACCACCAGACCGTTGTGGAAGGTGGTGCCGATGCCGTGTCCGGTGAAATCGCGAACCACGTTGTAGCCGAACCGGTTTGCGTACGCCTCGATCACCCGGCCGACGACCGACAGCTGCCGGCCGGGCTTGACGGCCTTGATGGCCCGCATGGTCGCCTCGTGCGTGCGCTCGACCAGCAACCGGTGCTCCTCGGACACGTTGCCGGCCAGGAAGGTGGCGTTGGTGTCGCCGTGCACCCCGTCGAGATAGGCGGTGACGTCGATGTTGACGATGTCGCCGTCCTCGATCACCGTCGAGTCCGGGATGCCGTGGCAGATGACCTCGTTCAGTGACGTGCAGCAGGATTTCGGAAATCCCTTGTAACCCAGCGTCGACGGGTAGGCCCCGTGGTCGAGCATGTACGCGTGGGCCACCCGGTCCAGGTGATCGGTGCTGACACCCGGCGCCACCGCCCGGCCGGCCTCGGCCAGCGCGCCGGCAGCGATCCGGCCGGCGACACGCATCTTCTCGATCACCTCGGGTGACTGCACCCAAGGCTCGGTGCCCTCCTTGACGGTGGGCTGCCACGCGTATTCGGGCCGGGGTATCGCCTTGGGCACCGGCAGCGTCGGAGACAGCTCGCCGGGAGCCAGGGCGGTGCGAACAGACATGCCCACTAGCGTAACTTCCACCCGGGCATCGGCACGCGGGCCGTCACAGCGGTCGGAGAATCCCAATCTCACTACGGGAGAAGACTGCTACCGTCATGCCGGTGACCGAGTCGATCCACCTGTTGCATCAGCTCAACTACCGGACCGTCGCGGAGACGGACGAACGGGTCGTGATGGAGATGGACAACCGGCCGGACCTGGTCAACGTGCGCGGGGCCATCCAGGGCGGACTGCTGGCCACCTTGATCGACATCGCCGCCGGCATCCTGGCCGGCCGCCACGTCGGCGCGGACCAGGACGTCACCACCGCCGACCTGCACATCAACTATCTGGCACCGGTGGTCGTCGGGCCCGCCCGCGCGGCGGCGACCATCGTGCGGGCCGGCCGGCGGCTGATCGTGACGGCCGTCGACGTCACCGATGTCGGGCGGGACCGGCTGGCCTGCCGCGGCACGCTGAGTTTCGCGGTCCTCGATCGGCGCTGAGCCCCTGACGGACCTCGGCCCGGCGCCCAACTCCCGGCAGGCCTGCAGTTCGTCCAGCAGATGCTGGCGGACATCACCCAGATAGTGCTCGACGACGCCCAGTCCGAGCGCGGCGGTGCACCGACGGACGACCTGCGTTAGACGCGAGTACCTATACCGTTGGTACGGGGATTGGAGCTACACCGCCACCGGCGTCCAACCGACCGGTGAGCAGGACCCCAGCTCACATGCCGAACCGCCCGCGTCGGACGGCGTCGACGGCGTCGGCGGGTCCGCTGAGTTCGACGTGCGCCACACCCTCACGACCGAAGAGATAGAGCAGCAGCTCGCCCGGAAGTCCGGTGATGCGAACGGTCGGGTCCCCTCGCCGGGCCATTACGGTATGGGCCGTCCCTGCCCAAGCGAGCTCGAGCCCCGCGTTGCGTAGTCGACGAGCAAGAAACCATGGAGCGCGACTGACGTTGCGCCACAGAGCCGCATCCATCGCGGGCGAGTTCGTCCGAGGACCAAAACCGTTGGCCCTGCGCACATCCTCGTGGTGGATGAAGAACTCGTTGAGGTTGGGGACGCTCCGCACCCAGCCGATGCGGAAGAAACCTCGTGGCGGTCCCGATCGAATCGTGGCAACGAGCCAGGAGAAGTCCCTGCGCGCGAGTGCTGTTCGTCGTCGCTCGGCGAAGCGGCCCCACACTCCAGCGAGGACGAGCCCTGGTGCCGCGAGGTAGTCGTGCTCGCGGAGCACAAGGTGCGAAGCGAGATCGCGGGTCGTCCACGGCCCGAGCAGGGTCGGTGCGTCGGGACCGAGTTCATCGAAGAGGTCGGCGAGCTGTTTTCGCTCGATGGCGTCGAAGAGCGGATCGGCCATATCGCCGAAGTGTAGTGACCGCCGAGAAGGCGGCGACGGTTCGCCGAACGCTGATCCGTCGGCCAACCTACCGGCTTGGTCGCCCTCGCGTCGCCGCCGTCAACATCGGGCCCTCAGGCGATCACCGACGAACACGTACGCCCGTTCATGGGTGCCGTTGCAATATTCCTCGCAGCAACCCAGCTCACCGGTGTGTGCGGGGCTCAGTTGAACCGGTTCAGCGCCCGTTCGGCGATCCGCCGGCCGAGCCGGGTCCGCCGGGGACCGCGGATGTCGACCGACCCCCAGGTGACCTTGCCGGTGAGCACGACGTGCGGCCTGCCCTCGGGGGGCTGGGTGATCCGGTGATCCCGCGCGCTGCCGACGATCACCTCGACGTCGTCGATGGACGCACTGGCGCCGTCGGGCAACCGCAGATCCAGGGAGCCGAACTTCAGGTCCAGCTCGATGACGACGATCGGGCCCGCGAAGCGCGCCCGGGTCAGGTCGAGATCCACCGAGCCCATCCGGCGCACCAGCGTCAGCCGGGTGGGAACCATCCACTCGCCCCGGCGCTCCAGTGAGCCCAGCACGCCGCGCAACTCGAGATGGTCGGTGGCCGACGTCACGATGGCGCCGGGTCCGGGCAGGTCGTCGACGAGTGCGTCGAGTTCGTCGCGCACCCGGGCGGTGGCCACCCGGATGGACCGGTCCTCGAACTCACCGATGTCGAGCAGCCCGAGGGCGACGGCGTTGTGCAGCCGGCGCAGGGTGCCGTTGCGGTCGGCGTCGGAGACGCGCATCGGGACGGGTTCGAGGCTGGACATGACGCGGCCCAGTCTACGGCCGCGGCCGCGGCGTCCGATCCGTCAGGCCAGGTAGCCCGGGGGCAGTGCGTCGAACATCACCTTGGTCATCCGGACCGCGTACTCCGAGCTGCCGCCGCCGACGATCAGCGACGCGAACGCCAGGTCGCCGCGGTAGCCGGCGAACCAGGCGTGCGATCCGCCGGGGAACTCCGCCTCACCGGTCTTGCCGTGGACGTCGCCGCAGTCGCCGATTTCCTTGGCCGTGCCGCTGGTGACCACCATCCGCATCATCGAGCGCAGTCCGTCGAGCATGTCCTCGGCGATGGGCGCCTGCTGCTGGGCCTTGACCTGCGTGGTCCGCCCGACGATCAGGTGCGGCACCGGCGTCCGGCCGGCCGCGATGGTGGCGGCCGCCAGTGCCATCCCGAACGGGCTGGCCAACACCTTGCCCTGACCGAAGCCGTCCTCGGTGCGCTCGGCCAGATCCACCGTCGGCGGGACCGATCCGGTGACCGTCGGCAGCCCGTCGATCGTGTAGTCGGCGCCGATGCCGTACTGGGCCGCGGTCTGGTTCAGCGCCCGCGGCGGCATCCGGCTGGCCAGTTCGGCGAAGGTGGTGTTGCAGGAGTTCGCGAACGCCTTGGCCATCGGTACGGTGCCCAGGTCGAACTTGTTGTAGTTCGGCACCACCCGGTGGCCGATCTCGGCCTCGCCCGGGCAGCCCAGCGGAGTGTCCGGGTTGGCCATATCGCGTTCGATCGCCGCACCGGCGGTGACCATCTTGAAGGTCGACCCGGGCGGGTACAGACCCATGGTCGCGGTGGGCCCGTCGGAGTCCGCGGCGGCGTTCTGCGCGACGGCCAGGATCTCCCCCGTCGACGGTTTGATGACGACGAGCATCGCCTTGCGCCACTGCCAGTCGACGGCCCGCTGGGCCGCGTCCTGCACGACGCGATCCAGCGTGATCGACACGGAGGGCGCGGCCGCGGGTTGGACGTCGTTGAGGACGTCGACGTCCAGGCCGTTCTGGTTGACGCTGACCACCTCCCACCCGGCCGCGCCGTCGAGCTGGTCGATGACGGCCTTCTTGACCTCGCCGACGATGGCAGGCGCGAAGGCCGGGTCGGTGGGCAACAGGTCGGCGATCGGGGTCACCACCACGCCGGGCCGCTGCCCGATGAGCGGTGCGATGCGGTCGTTGTCGTCCTTGTTGAGGGTGATCAGGTCCATCCGCGCGGCGGCGCTGGTCTGCTCGGCCAGCCGCTGCGGGTTGTCCAGCGTGTTGTCGAAGGGATGCAGGGCGTCGATCACCGCGCGGGCGCTCGACATCAGCTCCGGCCCGGCGAGCTTGGCGTCCAGGCTGTAGCGGTACAGGTTGCCCGGCCGCAGCACGTCGGTGCCGCCCAGCTCGTTGACCGAGGCCCGTTTCGGCGCGTCGCCGCGCAGCTCCAGGGTCTGGTGGTCACCCAGCTTCGGGTGCAAACCCGTTGCGGCCCAACGGACTTCCCAGCGCCCTTCGTTGCGCACCATGTTCAGCTGACCGTCGTAGGTCCAGGTCCGGTCCTTGGGCAGGTGCCAGGTGTAGCGGTAGTCGACGGTTCCGGTGTCCTCGGTGAATCCCGAGCCCAGCACCTGGGCGTCCAGGTGGGTGGCCTGCAGCCCGGCCCAGGAGGCATTCAGGGTGTTGCGGGCGTCGTCGGGCCGGTCGGTCAGTTGCGCCGCGGCGGTGGTGTCGCCGGTGGCCAGTCGGGCGAAGAATTGCTCCGCGGTCGGGGCCGGCCCGTCGGGTCTGGGCGTGCAGGCCGAGACGCCGCTGCCGATCAGTACCGCGACGGCCATGACCGAAACGTGTGTGACTGTTGATCTTATTGTGACCATTGGGGCTGATGTTAAGACTGCGCGGGCGTCGTGGCCCGCAGCGACACCCACATACCTGGCATCTGGATCATCGACTCAGCGCCGAGAGACCCGCCCACTCCAACAATGCCGCAGCGGACGCTGAGTCGGCGGAAGGTGAGTTCAGTCCAGCAGCACGGTGGCGAACGTGCCGACCTGGCTGAAGCCGATCTTGGCGTACGACGCGCGCGCCACGGTGTTGAAGCTGTTCACGTACAGGCTGGCGATGCGTCCGGCCCCCACCACCGCGGCGGCCAGCGCGGCCGTCCCCGCCGTACCCAGCCCGTGCCCGCGCCGGTCGGGATGCACCCAGACGCCCTGGATCTGGCCGACGGCCGGTGATTCCGAACCGACCTCGGCCTTGAAGATCACCTGCCCGTGCTCGAACCGCGCCCAGGCGCGGCCCGCCGCGATCAGCCCGGCCACCCGGCGCCGGTAACCGCGCCCGCCGTCGCCGAGCCGCGGGTCGATACCGACCTCACCGATGAACATGTCGACGGCGGCCACCAGATACGCGTCGAGCTCGTCGATCCGCACCCGGCGCACCGCCGGGTCGACGGCACAGGCCGGCGCCGACGACAGCGCCATCAGCGGCTGGTTGTCCCGGACGTCGCGCGCCGGACCCCACGTGGTCTGCAGTCGCTCCCACATCGGCAGCACCAGTTCGACACGACCCACCACCGACGAGCACCGACGCGCAGCTCCCATTGCCTTGTCCGCGAACGCATTCAGGTCGGCGCCGCTACCGCGAAGCGGGATCAGGTTCGCCCCGGCGTAACACAGCGACTCGTAGGTGTGCCGGCGCGTCCACAGCTCACCGCCGATGGCGGCGGGATCGACACCGTGATCGGCGACGCGGGCGGCCACCATGCAGGACCCGACGGGATCCGCGTCGAGCACCCGGTTGACCGCATCCACGTCGCGCACCAACGACACCCGTCGTTCGTCGACAAGGCGGAAAAGTGGCGGAGCCGACATGGGGAACCGATCCGTAACGTCCTGGGAGGTCGTCCTCAGCTTACGGTGACTACCGGCGCGCCGCTGGGACTTCCCCCACCATCAGCGCGTTCGCCCAACTGCTCCGCGAGTCGCAGGGCTTCCTCGATCAGGGTCTCCACGATCTGCGCCTCCGGGACGGTCTTGATGACCTCACCCTTGACGAAGATCTGGCCCTTGCCGTTGCCCGAGGCGACACCGAGGTCGGCCTCCCGTGCCTCGCCGGGCCCGTTGACGACGCAGCCCATGACGGCCACCCGCAGCGGAACGTCCATGCCCTCGAGGCCCGCGGTGACCTCGTTGGCCAGGGTGTAGACGTCGACCTGCGCCCGGCCGCACGACGGGCAGGACACGATCTCGAGACCGCGCGGCCGCAGGTTCAGCGACTCCAGGATCTGGTTGCCGACCTTGACCTCTTCGGCGGGCGGGGCACTCAGCGACACCCGGATGGTGTCGCCGATCCCGCGTGACAGCAGCGCGCCGAAGGCGACCGCGGATTTGATGGTGCCCTGGAATGCCGGACCGGCCTCGGTGACGCCCAGGTGCAACGGGTAGTCGCACTGCGCGGCCAACAGTTCGTATGCCGCGACCATGACGACGGGGTCGTTGTGCTTGACGCTGATCTTGATGTCGCCGAAGCCGTGCTCCTCGAACAGCGAGGCCTCCCACAGCGCGGACTCGACGAGCGCCTCGGGCGTGGCCTTGCCGTATTTCTGCAGCAGCCGGGGATCCAGCGAACCGGCGTTCACGCCGATGCGGATCGGGATGCCGGCGGCGCCGGCGGCCTTGGCCACCTCGGCGACGCGGCCGTCGAATTCCTTGATGTTGCCCGGGTTGACCCGCACGGCGGCGCAGCCCGCGTCGATCGCGGCGAAGATGTACTTCGGCTGGAAATGGATGTCGGCGATCACCGGGATCTTCGACTTCTTGGCGATGATGGGCAGCGCGTCGGCGTCCTCCTGGCGCGGGCACGCCACGCGGACGATGTCACAACCCGAGGCCGTCAGCTCCGCGATCTGCTGCAGGGTGGCGTTGATGTCGTGGGTCTTGGTGGTGCACATGGACTGCACCGAGATGGGTGAGTCACTGCCGACGCCGACATCGCCGACCCGCAGCTGGCGGGTGGGACGGCGGGGCGCCAAGACCGGAGGGGCGCCGGAACCGATGGGCGGTATCCCGAGGCCGATGGACGTCATGGTCGTTCCTTACTGGAAAGGTCTGATGGGGTTGATGAAGTCGGCGGTGACCGTCAGCAGGGTGAAGCCGAGGAGCACCGCGACCACCACATACGTCAGCGGCATGAGTTTGAGGTAGTTCACCGGGGCCGCGGCCACCTTGCCGCGCGCCAGCCGGATCATATTGCGGATCTTCTCGTACACCGCGACGGCGATGTGCCCGCCGTCCAGCGGCAGCAGCGGGATCAGGTTGACCGCGCCGAGCACGAAGTTCAACTGAGCGAGGAAGAAGAAGAATGCCACCCACAGTCCGTGTTCGACGCTGTCCCCGCCGATGATGGACGCGCCGACGATGCTGATCGGCGTCTCCGGGTCGCGTTCACCGCCGCTGAGCGAATGCACCAGGGCCCCCAGCTTGGTGGGGATTTTCGCCAACGAATTCACGAGTAGGACGCTGAGGTCGCCCGTGTAGGCGAGGGTGGCCGGAACGGCGGCCACCGGGTTGTACCGCGTGGGCCCCGGAGGGGCGGCGGCACTGATTCCGATGGCGCCGACGGTGGCCGGCGCAGCGGCGTCGGCGGAGGTGAAGCGCTGGGTCTGCGCGACGTCGACGGTGGTGGTGAACCGCTGCCCATCCCGCTCGTAAACGATCGGCACCGAGCCCTTCATCGCCTGGATTGCCGTGGCCGCGTCCGCGAAGGTGGCCACCGACTTGCCGTCCACCTCGACGATGGTGTCGCCGGCGCGGATACCGGCCAGCGCGGCAGGACCAGGCCCCTGATCTGGACAAGGGCCGTATATGTTGTCACCGGTTTTGGCGATCTGCGGCTGGACACAACGTGTTTCACCGACGACGGCGGTAGGCGCGTGCAGACTGGGCAACCCCCAACTGATCGCAATGGCGTAGACGATCACCAGGCCGATCAGGATGTTCATCGCCGGGCCGGCGAGCAACACCGCCACGCGCTTCCACGTCGACTGCTTGTACATCGCGTACTTCTCTTCGCCGGGCTGGAGTTCCTCGATCGAGGTCATTCCCGCGATGTCGCAGAAGCCGCCGAGCGGGATGGCCTTGACGCCGTACTCGGTACTGCCGATCTTGTTGGGCCGACGGGTGGACCACAGGGTGGGGCCGAACCCGACGAAGTACCGCCGCACCTTCATGCCGGTGGCGCGCGCCACCCACATGTGGCCACATTCGTGCAGTGCCACCGACACAAGAATGAACAGGAAGAAGAACAGGACGCCGAATGTCCAACTCATTTGGTGCTGAAAACCTCCTGTGAAACCGCCTGCCGAGCCCGCTGGCGGGCCCAGTCCTGGGCGTCGAGTACGTCTTCCACGGTAGCCGGTTGCGCCGCCCACCGGTCCGCAGCGTGCAACACCTCGGCGACGGTTCGGACAATGGCGGGGAACGAGATGTGGCCCTGCAGGAAGGCATCGGCGGCTTCCTCGTTGGCGGCGTTGTAGACCGCGGTCATGCAGCCGCCCGTCGTGCCGGCCTGCCGGGCCAGGTCGACCGCGGGGAACACGTCGTCGTCCAGCGGCTCGAACTCCCAGGTGGACGCCGTGCTGAAGTCGCAGGCCGTGGCGGCGCCCGGGACCCGGTCCGGCCAACCGAGGGCCAGGGCGATGGGCAGTTTCATGTCCGGCGGGCTGGCCTGGGCGATGGTGGAGCCGTCGGCGAACGTGACCATCGAGTGCACGATCGACTGCGGGTGCACCACCACGTCGATCCGGTCGTACGGGATCCCGAACAGCAGGTGCGTCTCGATCAGTTCGAGGCCCTTGTTCACCAGCGACGCCGAGTTCAGGGTGTTCATCGGCCCCATGGACCAGGTGGGGTGCGCGCCGGCCTGTTCGGGGGTGACCGACTCCAGGGCCTGCGCCGTCCAGCCGCGGAACGGGCCGCCGGAGGCGGTCAGGACCAGCCGGGCGACCTCGTCGGCGCTCCCGGACCGCAGGCACTGGGCCAGCGCGCTGTGTTCGGAGTCGACCGGGACGATCTGGCCGGGGGCCGCGGCGGCGAGCACCAGCGGGCCGCCCGCGACCAGCGATTCCTTGTTGGCCAGCGCCAGCCGGGCCCCGCTGTGCAGGGCCGCCAGTGTCGGCTTCAGACCCAGGGCGCCCACCAGCGCGTTGAGGACGACATCCGCCGAGGTCTCTTCGACGATCCGGGTGGCGGCGTCGGGGCCCGCGTAGGTCACCTCGCCGAGCCGGGTGGCGGCGTCCTGGTCGGCGACGGCGATGTTGGTCACCCCGGTGTCGGCCCGCTGGGCGGCCAGCACGTCGATGTTGCCGCCGCCGGCGGCCAGGCCGACGAGCTCGAAGCGGTCCGGGTTGGCCGCGATGACGTCCAGCGCCTGGGTGCCGATCGACCCGGTGCTGCCGAGGATCAGGACCTTCAGACGCTGGTTGGCCACCGCACCATTGTGCCGCGTGACGAGGCTTGACCGGTAAACGTGCGGCAGGCAGACTCCTACGCCATGTCGGAAATTGCTACACAGCGTCGGAATTTGGTTCGCGAATGGCTGGACATTCCCACCCCCGCCCCCGCCGAGGACTACGGATTCTTCGGGCCCGATTCGATCACCTGGAAGGTGTGGAGCTATCCCACCGGCCTGTCGATCGGCTTCCAGCGCGCCGTCGTGATCGAGGAACTCGATCCCGGCCTGGTGGCCGCCGTCGACAAGACCCACGACATCTACCAGCGGCCACGCACCCGGTACGACCGGACGCTGCGCTACTTCGCGATGGTCGCCTTCGGCGGCAGCGCGGCCACCGCCGCCGTGACGCTGCCACTGAAGCTGTCCTACCGAGCCCTCGCGAGGAGCACCCGGCTGCAACTGCTGCTGCTGAAGCTGTTGTCGCCCAACACCGTTGAGGTCGCCGGCCGGGCCCTGCTCGGTATCGCACCGCTGGACCCGGTGACCACCTCGCCGCAGGCGGCCCAGACCCGGCTCGGATTCGACACCCCACGCGAGGCACACCGCGAGCTGCGCGCCAAACAGCACGCCCGGGTGTTCGGCGAGGGCATCGCCCCCAGCGATGAGGGACTCATCGAGTCCCAGCCGATCCTGGGCGCCGTTCGGTGAGCCGGGCCGCCCCGACCGGGCGGGCCAAACACCTGGGCCCGGAGCGTCGTCGCCCCCAGGTGCTCGGCGCCGCGCTGGACATCGCGGCCGAACACGGCCTGGGCGCGGTGACCATGGCAGCCATCTCCGAGCGGATGGGGGTCAGCCGGCCGGTGGTCTACGACTGCTACCCGGGCCGCGGTGAGGTGCTGGCCGCGTTGCTCGCGCGCGAGAGCGAGGTGGCGATGGAGCGCCTGCTGGCGATCCTGCCGCCGCTGAAGACCGGGTCGGTGGAGCAGATGTTCGTCGACGGCTTCACCTCGCTGCTCGACGATGTCGTCGAGCGGCCCGCATCCTGGCGGATCATCTTCGCCAATGACCCCGAACCGGCTCTGGCGCAGGCGGTTTCGCACGGCAGGGCCCGGCTGCTCACCCAGGTGGCGCAGGTCATGCACCCGCTGTTCGACCGCTGGGAGATCGCCGATCCGGACCGCGTCGGGCCCGTGCTGAGCGAGATCTTCCTCGGGATCTGTGAGGTGGCCGTGCGCCGACAGCTCGATACCGGCGGACGGCCCGAGGAGCTCGCCCGCGTCGTCGGCCCGGCCGCGTACCGGGCGTTGCGCGCCCGCACCTGAGATTCAACCGGCCGCGCAGCGGGCACAATCTGAGGTCATGCCCCCGATTCGCCTGCTCTGGTTCCGCCGCGACCTGCGGCTGGCCGACCTGCCCGCCCTGGCCGAGGCCGCCGCCAACGGGGCCGACGTGCTGGCCTGCTACGTGCTGGACCCCCGGTTGACCGGCGTCGGCGCGCGCCGACTGCAGTTCCTCTACGACTCGCTGCGTGAGGTCTCGGCCGCGCTCGACGGCCGGCTGCTGGTCACGCGCGGCCGGCCCGAGACCCGGATCCCCAACCTGGCCAAACAGATCGGCGCGTCATCCGTGCACGTGTCGGCCGAGTTCACCCCGTTCGGAGTGGCCCGCGACACCGCGGTCCGTGCCGCGCTCGGTCCCGTCGAGCTGGTGGCCACCGGCTCCCCGTATCTGGTGTCTCCCGGCCGGGTGACGAAACCCGACGGCACGCCGTATCAGGTCTTCACGCCCTACTACCGGCGCTGGGTCGAACACGGCTGGCGGGCACCGGCGCGCACCGGGCCGGCCTCGGCCCGGTGGATCGACCCCGCCGACATCGGCGCCAAGAACATCCCGATCCCGGACCCGGGCACCGAGCTCGAAATGCTGGCCGGCGAGAAGGCCGCCCGGCGGCGCTGGAAACGCTTCGCCGAGCAGGCCGTCGACGGCTACGACACCGACCGCGACCGGCCCGACCTCGACAACACCAGCCGGATGTCGGCCTACCTGCACTTCGGCAACATCCACCCGCGGACCATGGCGGCCGACCTGGGCAACGGCTCGGCCGGGCCGCGGGCATATCTGCGCGAGTTGGCCTTCCGCGACTTCTACGCCACCGTGCTGGCGCAGTGGCCGCGCAGTGCGTGGTGGAACTTCAACACCGACTTCGATGCCATCGAGGTCGACGACGGCCCGGACGCGCGCGCCGCGTTCGCCGCCTGGCAGGACGGCCGGACCGGCTTCCCGATCGTCGATGCCGGCATGCGCCAGTTGCGTCAGACCGGATTCATGCCGAACCGGGTGCGGATGATCGCTGCGTCATTCCTGGTCAAGGATCTGCACCTGCCCTGGCAGTGGGGCGCCCGCTGGTTCCTGGACCAGTTGGTGGACGCCGATGTCGCCAGCAACAACCACGGCTGGCAGTGGGCCGCCGGTAGCGGCACCGACGCGGCGCCGTACTTCCGGGTGTTCAACCCGCAGACCCAGGCCAGCAAGTTCGACCCCGACGGCGCCTACGTGCGGCGCTGGATCCCCGAACTGGGCGACAGCGAGCATCCCGGGGTCTACCCCGAGCCCATCGTCGACCACGGCCACGAACGCGCCGAGGCCCTGCGCCGGTACCAGCGGATCCGTTGAGTCCGGCACCGTCCGGTATGCCAGAATGACAGCCATGGTCAGCACCGAGGTTGAGCGGCACGACGGGGTGGACGAGGCCGATGTGCCGTCCGCCAAATGGGGTTGGAGCAAGATCAACCACCGCACCTGGTACGGCGTCGGCGTGTTCGCCATCGGCTTCCTGCTGCTGATGATGCGCGGCAATCACGTCGGCAAGGTCGAGGACGTCTTCCTCGTCGCGTTCGCCGTGGTGATCGCGGTCATCCTGATCCGCGACATCTGGGGCCGCCGCCGCGGCTGGCTCCGCTAGCTCCCGATTCCGCCGGCAGCGAGTTGGCCGCAGGCCGCGGCGATCTCGCGGCCGCGGGTGTCCCGCACGGTGCATGACACGCCCCTGGCCCGCACCCGCCGGACGAACTCGCGTTCGACCGCCTTCGGGCTGGCATCCCATTCGCTGCCTGGCGTCGGGTTCAGCGGGATCAGGTTGACGTGCACCAGCGGACCGAACGCGCCGTGCAGCTTGCGGCCCAGCAGATCCGCCCGCCATGGCTGATCGTTGACATCCCGGATGAGTGCGTACTCCACGGACACCCGCCGGCCGGTCACATCTGCGTAGTACCGCGCGGCGTCCAGCGCTTCGGAGATCGACCACCGGTTGTTGACCGGCACCAGGCTGTCGCGCAGCTCGTCGTCGGGTGCGTGCAGCGACAGCGCCAGCGTCACCCCCAGGCCCTCATCGGCCAGCCGGCGAATCGCCGGGGCCAGCCCCACCGTCGACACCGTCACGGATCGCGCCGAGATGCCGAACCCGTCCGGCGGGGCCTCGACGATGCGGCGGACCGCGGCGATCACCCGGTTGTAGTTCGCCAGTGGCTCTCCCATGCCCATGAACACGACGTTTGATAGCCGCCCCGAGAACTCGTCGCGCGTCGCCACGCCAGCGGCCCGCACCTGCTCGACGATCTCGGCGGTCGACAGGTTGCGCGTCAGCCCGCCCTGGCCCGTCGCGCAGAACGGGCACGCCATACCGCAGCCCGCCTGCGACGAGATGCACACCGTCGCACGGTCCGGGTAACGCATCAGCACCGACTCGAAGGTGGTGCCATCCCCGGCGCGCCACAAGGTCTTTCGCGTCTCACCGCGGTCGCACTGGATCTGGCGCGCGGCGGTCAGCAGGTCGGGGAACAACGCATCGGCGACCTGATCTCGCACCGCGGCCGGCAGGTCCGTCATCTGCCGTGGGTCACCGGTGAGCCGGCCGTAGTACTGCGTGGCCAACTGCTTGGCCCGGAATGCCGGCAGCCCGAGTTCAGCGACGGCCGCTGTGCGCGCGGCGGCGTCGAGATCGGCAAAATGCCGCGGCGGCATGGCCCGCCGGGGTGCCTCGAACACCAGATCCTGTTTCATCTCGCCATCCAGTATGGGGGCTCGAACGCCGGGACCCGGGCCCATCCGATCAGGTGAGCGCCGTCAGCACGACCCAGGTGGCCGCCGCCGACGGCAGGATCGAGTCGATGCGGTCCATGATGCCGCCGTGGCCGGGTAGCAGCGTGCCCATGTCCTTGATTCCGAGATCGCGCTTGACCTGAGACTCGACCAGGTCGCCCAGCGTGCCGGTGATCACCAGGAAGATGCCCAGGCAGATGCCGATCCACCACGGCCGGTGCAGCAGGAAGATCACCAACAGGACCGCGGCGACGGTCGCGAACACCAGCGATCCGGTGAACCCTTCCCAGGATTTCTTCGGGCTGATCGCCGGCACCATCGGGTGTTTGCCGAACAGCACCCCGGCGGTGTAGCCGCCGACGTCGGAGCAGACGACCACCAGCAGCATCGAGAACACCCGCGCCCAGCCGTCGTCGGGATAGATCAGCAGTGCGCCGAACGCCCCGAACAGGGGTATCCAGCACGCCAGGAAGACCGTCACCGACACGTCGCGCAGGTAGTTCTGCGGGGCGCTTTTGAGCCCCTCGGCCAGCAGCCGCCACACGAAGCAGACCAGCACCGTCGCGCCGAACGCGCCGAGCGCGCCCGTCGTACCGAACGGCCAGGTCAGCCAGATCATCGCCTGGCCACCGATCAGCAGCGGCCAGATCGGGATGACGAACCCACCCTCCCGCAGTCGGCTCACCACTTCGTGGGTTGCCACCGCCATCGCGACTGCAACGACGGCCACCCACACCCGCGGCGCCCACAGCAGGGTCGCGATCAGCCCCGCGCCGAGCGTCACGCCCACCGCGATGGCGGCGGGCAGATTGCGTCCGGCGCGGGAGGTCTTGGTCGGGGGCTCGGCGGGCGCTTCGGCCCCTGGGGTCTCTGCCACTGTTCGGGCTGCTGGAGGTCAGACCTCCAGCAGTTCGCCTTCCTTGTGCTTGACCAGGTCGTCCACCTGAGCGGTGTAGGTGTGCGTGCTCTTGTCGAGGTCCTTCTCCGCGCGCGCCACGTCGTCCTCGCCGGCGTCGCCGTCCTTCTTGATCCGGGCCAGCTCGTCCATCGCCTTGCGGCGGATGTTGCGGATGGACACCTTGGCGTCCTCGCCCTTGCCCTTGGCCTGCTTGACCAGATCGCGACGACGTTCCTCGGTGAGCTGCGGAATGGACACCCGGATGACGGCGCCATCGTTGGTCGGGTTCACGCCCAGGTCGGAGTTGCGGATCGCGTCCTCGATGGTGCGCAGCTGGGACGCCTCATACGGCTTGATCACCACCATCCGCGCCTCGGGCACGTTGATGCTGGACAGCTGGGTGATCGGTGTCATCGAGCCGTAGTAGTCGATGTTGATCCGGTTGAACATGCCCGGGTTGGCTCGGCCGGTGCGGATGGACGCCAGATCGTCCCGGGCCACCGACACGGCCTTCTCCATCTTCTCCTCGGCGTCGAAGAGCGCCTCGTCAATCACGCTGGTTCGTCTCCCATCCCGGTCTGTGTGCTGACCAGTGTCCCGATCCTCTCACCCGCGACCGCCCGGGCGATATTGCCATCGGTGAGCAGGTTGAAGACCAGGATCGGCATGCCGTTATCCATGCACAGGCTGAACGCGGTGGCATCCGCGACGGCCAGCCCGCGGTCGATCACCTCGCGGTGCGTGACGGCAGTAAGCAGCTCGGCGTCGGGGTGGGTCCGCGGGTCGGCGGCGAACACGCCGTCGACCGCCTTGGCCATCAACACCACCTCGGCGCCGATCTCGAGCGCCCGTTGCGCGGCGGTGGTGTCGGTGGAGAAGTACGGCAGCCCCATGCCTGCGCCGAAGATCACCACGCGGCCCTTCTCCAGGTGACGGCGGGCCCGCAACGGGATGTAGGGTTCGGCGACCTGCCCCATGGCGATGGCCGTCTGGACCCGGGTCTGGATTCCTTCCTTCTCCAGGAAGTCTTGCAGCGCAAGGCTGTTCATCACGGTGCCGAGCATGCCCATGTAGTCGCTGCGGGTGCGTTCCATGCCCCGCTGTTGCAGCTGCGCCCCGCGGAAGAAGTTGCCGCCGCCGATCACGACCGCAACCTGCACGCCGTCGCGGACCACTTCGGCGATCTGGCGGGCCACCAGCGCCACCACATCCGGATCGAGGCCCACCGCTCCACCGCCGAACATCTCACCGCCGAGCTTGAGCAGCACCCTCTGGTATCCGGGGCCCGGTGCGGATGGCGCGCCGTCGGTGGTGATTTCCGCCATCAGACTCCTCGAACTGCTCGTACGGGACGGACCGTCGCCGACGGTCCGCGGACCATCCTGCCAAACGGCAGGATGGTCCGCGGCGGAGGGCGTGAAGTGCGGGGCGCGATACGGTGGCGACGATGTTCACCGAACCACCGTCGCGACCCGACCTACGTCACCCGCCCCGGCCGGAGCCGGCGACCTACCGGACCCGGATCGCGCTGGACGATTCATGGCCGCCGATCTGGCGACGCCTTGACCTGCGGTGCGATCTGCCACTGGACGTCGTGCACCAGGCGATTCAGGCGGCATTCAACTGGGATGACTATCACCTGTACCGGTTCTCGCTCGGCGGCCGCGCGTTCGATCGCAACAGCCAGTCGTTCCTGTGCGGGTACGACACGGCCAACCGGGAGTTCGAGGACGACGACGGCCTGCCGGCCGCCGATGTCCGGCTGGACCAGACCCTGCACAACCCGGGGGACGTTCTCCACTACGTGTACGACTACGGCGACAACTGGGAGCTCACCCTCACGCTCGACGAGGTGCGGCCGGCGCTCGACGACTCGCCCGCCGCGGCCCTGGTGGACGGCAAACAGGCAGCCCCGCCGGAGGACTGCGGCGGGTTGCGGACGGCAACCGACCTCGCCGACGTTGTGGAGGATCCCGCACACTTCCCCGCCGACGACATCCGCCGGGCGCTGCGTGGACGTTTCTTCGTCTCCTACGAGGCCGGCCTGGATCCACACCTGCTCGAGCTGTTTCAGCGGCGCGAGCCCGACCCGGACCGCCTCGCCCGGCTGATCGCCGGGCCGACCACGCTGCCCGACGACGAACTCACGGCGGGCCTGCGGGCACACCGGTGGTTCCTCGACCGCGCGGCCGACGGTGGTATCGCGTTGACCGCTGCGGGCTACCTCAAGCCAGCCGATGTGGTCGAGGCGGCGAAAATCGTTCCGGCGATGGGTGATTGGATCGGCAGCCACAACCGCGAGGTGCAGTCCGCCCCCATTCTGGATTTTCGGGAGTCCCTGCAGTCGATGGGACTGCTGCGCAAGTACAAGGGCCGCCTGGTCCTGACGAAGGCGGGTGCCGCCGCCCAGCGCGATCCGGTGAGATTGTGGACCCAGCTGGCGCAGCGGCTGTGCCCGACCGAGGCCGATTCGTTCGACGGGCAGGCCGGTTTGTTGCTGTTGTCCTACGCTGGGAGCGCTCAGGACGGCGTGCTGCCCCTCGACGAAATCGTCGCTGTCCTCAATGATTTCGGTTGGCGCCATGGGGATGGCACGCCACTGCGCGGCTACGAGCTCTACCGGTTGCCCCAATACGATGCGCTCGTCAACGTCGCCGACACTCTGAGAACACAGGATCGCCGCGGCCGGATCAGCGCCGCCGCTTCCACCCTGGCGCGGGCGGCACTGCGACGGCGCGCCGTCGGCACTGAGGGCTTACCGCCGATCGGGAAACGACCGGATCCGTCCTGAGCATTACGTGCGCTGCGGGTGACGCCGGGACGACTTCGTGGTGCTCGACGCCGCGCGGATCACCGAACCGGGCGCTGCCGAAGCTGCGTCATGGCCGGTGCTCGACCGCCTCGCTCGATGAACTCCGCGCCCAGCGCGGCCAGTTCATTCGGACAGCGCAATCTGCTGCCGCAAGTTGTCGCGCCGTCCGATGATCCATTCCCGACGATCGGCGATCAGATAGTGCGGGGAGCCCAATTCCACGTCGTAGGTGTCGTCCCGGAAGCCGCCGGCCCGCAGCATGACGGATGCTCGCTGCGAGGGGCTGCCCTTGACGCCAAAGTGGTTCGCGACATCTGCGGCGCGGAGGCGAAGCCGTCCGGGCCGCGTGTCGAACAGGCCGTTCGCCCTACCGGCAATCCACACCACCGCCGCGGCCGCCGTTTCCACGCGGGCTTTGCGCCTGAACACCGCCGCGTCCCAGGCGGCGACGCGCGCGAGCACCCGGCGCGCCACAGTGCGGTATTCGACGTCGAGCAACTCGTCACAGCAGCGGTCCGTCAGCGTGAGCACCTCGGCAACCCGCGCGGCCACATCGTCGGCGATGCCCGACCAATCGAACGGCTCGTCGGGCAGCGGCACGGTATCGAGGCGGTCCAATTGCGCTGCGCCGCCAACGCTTCGAGCGAGGGTCTCCAGCTCCATCTCCTCGAACCAGTACGGCTCGTCGAATCCCGGCAGACCGAGCTCGCCCGCACCGATACCGAGCGCATCCAGCAGCGCCCCCGGTCCCTGCGACCGTGGCGAGCGGATCACTTCCTGATAGCCGGGTGCACTGCGTTCGATCGCTGCCAGTGTCTCATCGGTCAGTTCCACGCGCAGGCCGGATTCGTTGTGGGCGAAGCACACAAAGGCTCGTAGCAGCTGTGGCGCCCTGGCCAGGTATTCAACGGGCGCGATGATCTTGCGGGGTAGCCAGTCCTCGAACAGGATCTCGACCCGAACCACGCTCCACCGCAACGGATCGCCCGGGCCATAATTGGTGCCGTACCAGAGCAGCGAGTCGAGCAGGTCACGATGGTCGGCGTCGTCGAGCGGACGTCCCCACTGCGAGTCGAAGAATCGATTCGCGAGTTGGCTGAGGTCCGACGGATCCCATTGGGGCCGTTGATAACCGCATCCCCCCTCGGGAAGCCCTCGGGTCACCCACTCGATCAGCGGGCGACAGGCGGGCCACGACGCGGTTTCCAGCGGCGGGAATGTGACGGCAGCGGTTTCGATGGCATCCTCGAGCCAGGCGCGCGCGTCGGCCAGGCTGAGTTCCTCCCAGATCGAGTCGGTTTCGTCGGCGGTGCACCGGAATTCGGTGATCATGTCGACGATCGGTTCGGCCACCACGAAGGCGTCCTTGACCAGTCGGCCGAAATTGTGGTCGATGTAGACGATGAAGGTCAGCTCGTAGCTGCCCGCCAGCCGAACCCCGATCATGATGTTCTCGCCGTCGCCGAGGACGTGGCCCATCCGCACCGCCCGGTAGGCCGACGTCTGCCCCAGCTTCCTCAGCCACCCCGGTCCGGTATCTGGCCGGGTGGCCAGTTCACGCCGGATACGCGCACGCAGGATGTCGTCGTCATCGGCGAGTTCGGCGATCACCGACAGCAGTGCCGTCGTTTCCGGTGCCGCGACGTCGACGAACGTCGCGGCGAGTACTTCGCGGGTCGGCGTGTCCGGGGCCGCATCCGCCCGGGCGAACGGATGGTCCCTGCCACGCGGGTCGACGGCGGCCAGCATGGTGCTGACATAGCCGAGCAGATGCAGCGGATCCGGATCGTCCAGCGCTGTTCGCACGTGAGCGAACAGATCCGGCTCGGCCGACTGATGGCGCATCGAACTGGGATCACGACGCGTCCGGCGACGCTTGGCTGCGCGTCGTTGACGGTTCGATTTCGACATGACGTCACGCTACGTGACGTGGGTTCTGCGGTGATCATCCGCGCGTCGTGGTAACAAAGTCCGGTGCCCGATGCCATCGATCCCCTGCTGCTCGGTCAGCGGGTGGTGGCGATCCTCGAGACCGGTGCCCGGGTGGCGACCTACAAGCTGGCCACCCTGATGGCGCTCATCGACCACTGCATCGAGAATCTGCCGGCGCATCCGTCGGATTCATTGACGGTGCCCATCCCCGACCTGGCGCACCGGGTGCTGGAACTGTACTGGCGCCAGGTGCGCCCGTTCGAGGGCCATGAGCTGCGGCAGTCCACCAGCAACCGGGAACGAATCCCGCGTGCTGTCAGGGAATTACGCGCCGCATCGGCCGGGTCGTCGTTGAGTGTCGCAATGACGACGGCACCGGAGGTCTATCAGTCGTCCATCGACGACATCGCCCTGTGTCTGGCGCAGCAGCCACTGTTCCGGCTGCAGCGCCTACCGGGCGCCGACATCAACGAGCCGTTTCTCTACGACGACAGCTTCCTGCACTCCAAGGTCTCGCGCGGGACGCTGCGCGCGCACGGAGACGCGATCGTGCTGACGCCCGGGGTGGCGACCGGCCTGGCCCGGCTGGCCGGCCTGCTCAAGCCGGCGCTGGAGATCATGTGGGTCGACGATGTGCGACGGATGAACAGATTCCTCACCGCCGAGGTACCCGACATCGCCGGGCATTTGTTCGGCCGGGACCGCACCGCGCTGGCCGCCGTGCGCGGGCCGTTCAAACAGGCATTCACACCACACTGCTTCTACTGCAATACGCACCTGCCTGCCGACAACCCGATCGATCATGTGCTGCCGTGGTCGCTGGCCGGTATCGACGGGTTGGCCAATCTGGTGCTGGCGTGTTCGCGCTGCAACAGCGACAAGCGGCACGCCTTGCCGGCGATCGGCATTATCGACCGCGTGCTGGGGCGCGATCAGGTGGTGTTGGAGCAGATCGCCGAGGAAATCCGTTGGCCCACTGAGTACCACCGGGTGGTGGCCGCCGCGCGTGGGATCTACGGGAGTCAGCCGCCGGGGATTGCGACGTGGTCGGGGTACCAGGCGAGTGTCCGGTTGGATATCGGGTTTCGGCCGGTGCGGTTCGGGGGACACCAGCGACGGTGACAGTTGCTCTGCTGCGGCGTCGCTTTCGACAATAAGGTTGCCACGACGGGTCGTCCACGGCCAAGCGGGTCGAACTATGAAAATGGCTGCACCACAATAGGCTCCGGGAATTGGGAACGCATTACTCGCCGTACGGGCGCAGCTGTACTTGTACCGCTCGGGGCAGACTGGCGATATCGATGGGGCGACGCCTCCAACAGTGGTCGAGTAATCGCTTTCCGAGCGAACCGCCTTGGAGCACTCGTGGGCCCCAGATGCGTACTTCGACGAGCTCACCGCTCGACCAGGTGGCGGTGAAATGGGTGGGCCGGAACGACTGCTGGAACGCGACCCCGTCGTTGCCGCAGACCATGTCGGGAACCGCTCCCGGCCCGAGGTCGAAGTGGACCTGGCCCGAGCGAGGGGGCGCGGCTCTTGGGACTGGGGTGGGCTCCGCGGCCGGCGGTCCAGCGGCCGGAGGGATAGCACGGGCGTTGACAGGCGACACCGCCGCTCCCCGGCGCGAGACCCACAGGTCCACCGTCATCGGGCTGTGGTCACTGTGCGCGAGCCAGTCCGTGTGTGATCCCAGGTGCACGTGGCCGACGGCGTCGGGCCGCGACACGAACGTGTAATCCACGTGGTAGGGCTTGTCCGCGTTACGCGTCCACCACAACGTCGGTTGCGGTTCGACCCCTCGGCCACACCGCTGGTGAAAGTGATACGCGCTGACGTAGCCGCGCCGCTCCAGCTGGTCCATGAAATCGCCGAACCTGTTGGTGGACTTTCCCTTATCCCAATACACCGAGTTGTTGAAATCACCGCTGATGATGGACAAGTCGCAAGGGCCCGCGAGGAAATCGGCGTAGTGGTCCATGGCAGCCCGGCATGATCCCTGCCGTCGCGCCGACTCATGCCCACTGCCCCGGTGATTCATGTCCCAGACGGCAAGCATCCGGATGCGCCCAGGCCCGTACAGGTGCACCGGCATCACCCACTGGTATCCCGCGTCGTAGCTGTCGTCCATCCGCGCGGTCCACTCACCGAATGCCGCAACCAATAGTCCCTTGTTCGGGTTGTCGCCGATCCATTGCAGTGAACGTGCGCCGACCGCGGCGAGCGCTGGGCCGGTCTTGTCGGGATGAGCGGCTTCGGGCAGCACTGCGATGGTCGGCTGAAACCCTGCGAGCAGACGGGTCTTGGTTTGCAGGGACATCGCCACGTTCCACTCGACGAGCCGCACCGGAACCTGATAGTCATTCACGGCCGCGATGATGTCAGCACCCACCGACAGGTGACTTCGGTTCAAGCACCGCAGGCCGGGTCGAGAATCTCGACCTCCGGAAAACGTGGCGACCATGCGGCAAGTCCTCGGGTCGAACGGTCCGCGATACGCGTCAGTTGTCGGCGCTCCATGCGAGGATGCCGCTCATGGCACCAACCTCCCCCGTCGACCGATGGGGCACGCTCGTCGGCGTCGGTGTCGGCGGCTACTCCGCGGTTCGGCTCGTTCAGCAACTGCGGCATCGCGCCATCCATCCCGATATGGACGACCCCGGTAATCGCTATCTGCGCTGGTCGCCTTGGATACCGGCCATCCTGCTTGCCGTCGTCGCGGCAGCTGCGATTGCGCTTTTCATCGGGCTGGGTCCCATCGCGATCCTGCCCGTGGCTATCTGCGTCGCGGTGGCCATCGTGCTGTGGGCTATCGCATCGGCATCCCTCTGGCTGATGGCCGACCGACAGCGTCGCTCAGTTCGTTATGCGATTTGCGAGGCCGATTACACCGACGCACCGCGGCAGATCAAATTGACGATGCGACGGATTTATCGGTCCGCGGGATCACTGAAGGCCGGCCAGGCCTACCAGCGGGACATGTTTGGTGACCTTGGCCTCGATCATGCGGTGTATTCCGCCGCCGAACGGGCGATCCACAGTGCCGAACTCGCCACAGCGATACGCGATTTGCGGCCTGATGCCGTGCCGTCCGATCGCATTCTCCTCGAGGATGCTCGCGCACAGATCCGCGCGATCACTCAGGAGCTGTCCGCCGTCGAGGCGACCTTGAAGCGCGGCGCGAAAGCAGCCGACAAATTGTCAGAACGAATCGTCGAGCCAGAGCGTCAGCGTGCCGCTGAAACAGCAAGGGAGACAGCTGCGGCCGCGGCCAAGGAGCGACGCGACCAAGCATGTAGCCGCCTTGAGGAAGTATGTGCGCGGGCCGACACTGCCCTCGGCGTGCAGCACGACGGGGTCGAGGAGCGGATCGTCGCTGTTGCTGCCGGCTACGACGAGGCCCGCCAGATTTCAGACAAGGCGCTTGGGAACGCCACACAAGTAGTCCCGAGCGCAGGTAACGCCACACGGGACTCGCATGAGAGCGCCCACGACGTGGCATTGCGAGCGGCCAAATTCACGGCCGGCAGAGCCGCGAAATGGTCAACTGCCGCGGCGAAGGCCAGCGCTCAGAAGCTCAAGAACCTTGATGACAGCCGATCCTCGGAATGAGGCCCGATCGACCACGCTGAGCGATGGATCCCCCGACTTTCCCACGACGGCCCTACGCCTGTCCGGGGCGATGAGTTGATATTCACCTAGACTGCCGAGCGCGCGCAAAGGAGGCACGTATGGCCAGCGAGCTTGATCCGGTGACCCCGATGCCAGCCGAGCACGCGCCCGATGACCTCCCCGCAGTGATCCCCCAGGACGGCGAGGTGGCCGTTTCTGTGCAGCCAGAAGGCCTCTTGGTCGCTGGTGATCCGTCGGAGATCGACGCCTACGTCGAGCGCATCCGGGAGGCCGCAGGCCATGCAGTCGGAGTCATGGGCATGGACAAGGCCACGCTTGGCAACGCAGCAGGGCTCGCGGCGGGGGCAGCGTCGTTCCTCGGACAAACAGCGAAGTTCGTTCAGCTACATCCCGAGAGCGTCAAGGCGATTCACCAGGGCCAGCTGATTCCCGGCATGGATGGCTTCTACCGCATGATGACGCGTGGTGCGGACAAGAAGTTCGTCAGCCAGCTGCAATGGAAGCAGGCCAACCTCACCCCGACACGGATGATGTCGCTTCAGATGGTCGCGGTACAACTCGCACTCAAGACGGCGATCGCCGAGGTAGAGGTGTCCGTCCAGCGAGTCGAGGGCAAGGTCGAAGAGGTACTGCGCCTCGCACATGCCAATCGCTCAGGCGATGTCCTCGGCGACCGCATCACCATCGACCGCATGGCCGCCTATCTGGACAAGCACGGCTCGCTTTCGGACGCGGACTGGGACTCGATCGCCGGAATCGGGCCCGCGCTCAACCGCACCGTGGAGCAACTTCGTCACCACGCCGACCGCACATTGCGGTCATTCGACCCAACGAAGCCGATCCAGGAGCGCGCCAGTTTCATCGTCAATGCGGTTGACGGCGATCAACTCGGCGAAACGCTGAACCTTCTGGTGGTGGCGCAAGAGTCGTTGTTCAAGTGGCAACGGCTGCGACTGGCTCGGGTCGAGGCAACTCAACCTGAATACGTGCAGCAGGTCCTCGATGATGCCCGAGATCTGCTGGCCCGACAGCTCATCGAGGACGACGCCTTGTTCCAGCGGGCCCGGGAGATACTGGAGGCCGTTGCCAAAACTGAGGCCATCGACGGGTTCCGGATCTGGTCAGTGCAGGGTTTGCAGCGCAGCCTTCCCGCCCTTCGCTCTGACGTCGATCGGTTCGGCCAAGCTCGACGTGCGCACATGCAGGATTGGGACGCGTTCACGGCACCCACTGCTCTCGATGCGGCGAGCGTGGTGGTAGAGCGAGCAAGTGAGACAGCTGCAGCTGCCCTTGGGGTGGCCAGTGACACTGCGACTTTGGCGCTGGGCGCTGCGAGCGAAGGCATCGACAAGATCGGTGGACTACTTGGCCGGGCACGGGCGAAAGGCCTTGCGTGGCGGCGGGATAAGTCGAGCGAAGTAGAGGATACCTAGAAGGTCGGCTCGTCCTCACAACGCAGTATGCACGGTGGGCCGCGGCGTCGGTGAACTCACCGGTGTGTCGACCTTTTGGCGGCGGACCTGGTGACATCGGACGCCGATATTCGATGTGGCCGCCACCGGGCCGGACAGACGCGGCAATCGTGTCGGCACGTCCACCTAAGGTGTCGGCAAGATTGGAGGTGTCCCGATATGGTTTTCGACAGGCTGCTCCGTCGGAGCGGCGCGGCATCGTCGTTCCACGAGGTGGCGCTGGCAGCGCTTCGCAAGGCACTCGGGCCCGAAGCTCAATTTCATGACAACCAGTACGAGGCCATCGAAGCGCTGGCCGAGAAGCGTGAGCGGTTGCTCGTCGTGCAGCGAACCGGATGGGGCAAGAGTGCGGTCTACTTCGTAGCAACCCGCCTACTGCGAGACCGTCAGGCTGGCCTCACCATCATCGTGTCGCCGCTCCTCGCCCTGATGCGCGACCAGATCGAGGCCGCCGACCGTTTGGGGCTGAAGGCCGTCACGATCAACAGCACCAACCAAGATGCTTGGCCCCAGCTCGAGCGCGAGTTGCTCAATGGAGCGGTCGACCTGTTACTCATCTCGCCCGAGCGACTCAACAACGACGCTTTCCGGAGCAGGCTACTCGAACCGCTGCTCAGCAGGACCGGGCTATTCGTCATCGACGAAGCACATTGCATCAGCGACTGGGGTCATGACTTTCGCCCGGATTACCGCCGCCTGGTGCGCGTTCTCGAGTTGCTACCACGCATGACTCCCGTCCTGTGCACGACAGCCACCGCGAACAAGCGTGTGGTCCAGGACATTCGGGATCAGCTCGGCACAGATCTATCGGTGATCCGGGGAGGTCTTGATCGCGAGAGCCTTTCGTTGCAGGCGATCAAGCTCCCCCTGATATCCCAGCGAATGGCGTGGTTGGCGAATTGGATCCCGAGAACTTCCGGCTCGGGCATCATCTACTGCCTCACCGTTGCCGACACACGACGTGTCGCAGATTGGTTGTCGCACAACGGAATCAACGCTATCTCCTATTCTGGAGAAACCGACCCTGAACTCCGCGAGCAGATCGAACGGCAGCTCAAATCGAACCAACTCAAGGTCGTGGTCGCCACATCTGCACTGGGGATGGGCTTCGACAAACCAGATCTCGCCTTTGTCGTCCACTTCCAGTCGCCCGACTCACCCGTTGCGTACTACCAGCAGATCGGTCGTGCTGGGCGTGCGATCGACCACGCTCAGGTCGTTCTGCTGTGGGGTGAACGCGACCAGGACATCTGGGAGTATTTCCTCGACCACAGCCTGCCGGTGCAGACGCACGCCGAGGACCTCGTCGCGTATCTCGCAGTAGTCGCAGATTGGGTCACCGTCTCCGACATTGAAGACAACGTCAACATGCCTCAGTCGCGGATCGCCGGCCTCCTCAAGGTGCTGGACGTCGAGGGCGTCGTGCAACGTTCGGGTTCCAAGTATCGCCGCAGTTTGCAGCCGTGGTCGTTCGACGCCGCACGGATCGATCGCGTGAGACAGGCCCGCCTCGACGAACATGACGGGATGCGCCGCTACGCGACGACGGCGTCGTGTCGGATGACGTTCATCCGGGAAATCCTCGACGACGAGGTTTCGGCTCCGTGCGGCCGGTGCGACAACTGCACCGGGCACGAGTACCACAACCAGCCCGATAACCGAGAAGTTGCGCGCGCCATCAGCTTCCTGCGAAACCGCCCCGTAACGTTCGAGCCCCGCAGACGCTGGGCCGGTCCACGCAGCGGCAAGATCCAGAACGCCATCGAGCCCGGACGCACGCTGTGCTACCTCGCGGATCCTGGATGGGGCGAGCAACTCCTGGATGCCAAACGCAACCACGGCAAGGTCAGCGACGACCTGGTCGAGGCGGCAGCGATGGTGATTAATGAATGGCTGCCGACGTTCGAAGGGAACATCGTGTACGTACCCAGCCTTGATCCGCAAAGAACCCTCGTCGGAGATTTCGCAGGGCGCCTCGCAGACGTCCTGGATATCCCGTTGTCGCACTGCATCGTGAAAACGCGGCACAACAGGCCGCAGAAGCTCATGCAGAACAGCGCCCAGCAGGTCCGAAACATCAGCGGCGTCTTCACCGTTGTCGAGCCGGTACCGCCGGGGCCGGTGATACTGGTCGACGACATCGTCGACTCGAGATGGACAATGGCACTACTGGGCGACTTGTTGATGCGGGCCGGAACCGGGCCTGTGCATCCGTTCGCCATAGCGAAGATCAAGGGATGACGATGCTCGAGGATCGGGACCTGATGGCGGTGGCGCTAACCAGCCGTGCAGTTGAATCGGCGGTCAAGCCACTGGCACCCCGCGAGTTCTGGGCCATCACCCAGGTCCTCGATCCGGCTGAACTCCGTGGAATGACATCAGCTCAGCTGACGGCCACACTGGGGATCAGCAAGGACAAGGCAGATCGGATCGCCCGGCTTGCTGACCGCGCCGTTGGGATCGCCATCGCAATCGAGCGGTTCGAACACGCCGGCGTGTGGACAGTCACCGGGGTCGGAGCTCACTATCCGGAACGCTTGCGCACGCGACTGGGCGACTCCGCACCTGTGGTGCTGTGCGGCGTCGGTGACGTTGGGTTGTTGGATATCGACGGCCTCGGCGTGGTCGGTTCGCGGAACGTGACCGAGGAAGGCACTCGGGTGGCCCACGGTGTGGCGCAGGCCGCCGTGCACGCCGGACTGCCACTGATATCTGGAGCGGCCCGCGGGGTTGATCAAGCCGCCATGAACGCCGCCGCCTCGGCCGACGGCAAAGTGGTCGGTATCGTCGCCGATGCCCTGGACAAAATCGCCGCTCGACCGAGCACACGGCGCGGAGTTCTGCGCGGGCAGTTCTGCCTCGTCACCCCATACTCCCCCGATGCGCCGTTCTCGGTCGGTAACGCCATGGGACGCAACAAGATCATCTACGCACTGTCGCGCTGCACGGTCGTCGTTGCGAGTGAGATCAGATCCGGAGGCACCTGGTCCGGCGCCACCGAGGCACTCAAAAACGACTACGGGCAGGTGTTGTCGTGGACAGGTCCCGGCGGTGGCCCAGGCAATGCGGAACTCCTCGCTCTGGGAGCTCGCGAATTGAATGATATTGCCGTCCTGGGCAAATCGATCACCGAGCAGCCGGTGAGTGCGGCGAAGAATCGGCCAGGAGTCGGCGATCAGTTGACGATTGGTATCTGACAAAACGCCGACCGTACAGCGAAGACGGGACCGAATTCAGCGGTCCTCACTTGCTTCCCGTCCAAAGGCACACAACGGAACCTACGACTGCCCCAACAACTCCGACCGCTTCCCACTCCACGTCACCACCAGCGCATCCCGCGCCCGACTGCTGGCGACATAGAGCAGCGAGCGCTCCCGCAGCAGCGCCTCGGCGCGTTCTTCGTCGGGCACGTTGCGTAGCGTCGCCGGGGACGGCACGTGCTTCTCGTCGGCGCCGGCGAGGATGACCCGGGAGAACTCCATCCCCTTGGCCCGGTGCATCGTCAACACCAAGGGCTGGCCGGGGGTCGGGGCATTCTTGTCGACGGCGCGCGCCGTGACGCCGCGCTCGCCGAGCCCGCGAACAAAGCGGTCCCGTTCGTCCTGGCTGCGGGTGAGCACCGCAATGCTCTCGGGCTCCACACCGTCCTCCACCAACCAGGTTTTGACCTTCGTCGAAGCTTCATCCAACTCGCCGGCCACATCAGCACATGAAATCAACTCCGGCACAGGGCCGTTGCGGGCCGAGCGGTAATCGCGGGTCGACTCCTCACCCTGTTCGAGGTCGCGGTACTCCGCCCCGGATAGGACGCTCACGGCGAAGTGCAGGTTCTGCGCGGTGGTGCGATAGTTCAATGTCAGCCGACGGGACCGTCCGACGATCTTGATCCCGAAGCGGCTCAACACCACCGGGCTTCCATAGATCCGGATAGCGTCCCGTGGAATGGTGGACTTCGGATCTGGCGTGGTTCACGCGTTGTGATCAACGAGTCACGTTGAACGCTAGGCGATTTGGTGTTGTTTGGCAAGTGCTGCCGCGGCCTGTTTCTCGGCGATGACTGCGCGTAGTTC
>Ga0209023_10000534_pt1 | contig 57552 bp, 46 predicted proteins | sample LakOneMetagenome_FD_187468 | JGI IMG/M metagenome (GOLD analysis project Ga0209023, IMG submission 187468) | Freshwater and sediment microbial communities from Lake Erie, Canada (SPAdes) (version 2) | ecosystem: Environmental > Aquatic > Freshwater > Lentic | place: Lake Erie, Canada... | reverse complement strand
CGAGAATCAATCCGGGAGAAGTATTGCAGAATTGCTTTCGTTTATTAGTTCAGTTGGTGGAACGATCAACAGGCCGAACAATAAACAAATCTGCCTGTAAACAGGTACAAAAATATGGTAAGGGAATGATTCTGCAAAAATTGATATGCCCGGATGCGGCCCTGTGCGGCATAACCGGGCCCTGCAGCAACTAGTTCTTTTTTTCGTAATTGCAGTTAACGGTCAGTTCAACCGTTTCGGCAATGTTATTCTTTACGCCTGCGGGTATTTTTATGTTGTAATCTTTGGGCTTTATTTTAAAGCTGGATGTTGCCGAGATGTTCCCCGCTTTTACAGTCAGTTTACCGGGTACCGATACGGCTTTGGTTACCCCGTGAATACTTAAGCTCCCGGAAACCGTTACATTATAAACTCCGTCTTTGCCGAAATTCATATTCTCCAGGTTGCTGATGATTCCTTTAAAGGTTGATTTGGGATATTTTGCACTTTCTATATAATCCTCGTTGAAATGTTCCTCCATCAGCGCCTTTTTAAAATGAAAGGCATTGTTAAGCAGCGAAAACTGCATATCGCCGGTAGCAGTATTCATGATGCTTATTACCTGGTTGTTGTCTGCTTTAATATCTTCCATTACGGTGGAAGAAAAGAAAGAGACATAGCCATTCTTTGTAAAATATAGCTGGGCAGTACCGTTCAGGTAAAAGCAAAATAATAATAAACCGATCGCTGCAATTTTTTTCATGAAGTATTTTATTTGGTAAATGGATAACCTCTTACTACGAACACATCGCCGGGCAATCCCATATCGGCATCGCCACTGATGTACCCACTGCATATTCCTTTAATGGTTACCGGGTCGCCTTCTTTGAGCACTTCCGCCTTTTCTTCCATGGTACAATTAATATAGGCGCCCGAAACGGGTGTTTTTATGAGTATGATCTGTTGATCTTGCTGGTTGAGTGCCAGCCTTGCCACTTCCCCGGTTACCTGTACCACCTTATCGGTGTAAAGCGTTCTTGCTTTTGCAGAGTCTGTAATGAAACTATTATATAATTCGGAGGCCGTGATCTTTACTCCGCTGGCATCTTTCACCTCTTTATGTGGCTTATTCCACAGCATATAACCCATGAGGGCTGCCGCCAGCACAACGACAATTGCTGATATACCGATTACTTTCTTCCTGCTCATTCCAGGATAAGAATCGGAAGCGGGGATAAAAAGGTTGCTAATTAACTTCCGGAAAGGATAAAATTTTCAACAGGTATGCGGTTGCTGATGCTTTTTGCCAGCGTCATTTCATCAGCGTATTCCAGTTCGCCACCAAAGGAAATGCCCCGGGCAATGGTGGTGATCTTTACGGGCCGGGGTTTGGCTCCGTGGACAGACAGTTTTTTACTGATATAATATATAGTGGTATCGCCCTGGATGGTGGGACTGAGTGCAAAGATGATCTCGGTAATTCCTTCTTTTGAAATACGATCCACCAACGAATCAATGGTCAGTTCTTCGGGCCCAATGCCATCCAGCGGAGAGATGATGCCGCCCAGTACATGATAGATGCCATTGAATTGCTGGGTGCTTTCTATGGCGATCACATCCCGGATGTTTTCCACCACGCAAAGCATATCCTGCCTGCGCATGGTATTACTGCAGATGTTACAAAGTGCTGCATCGGAAATATTGTAACAGCGCCGGCAGAATTTTATTTCGTTCCGCATTTTTGCGATCACCTCACTGAACTGGTTTACTTCGGCATTGTCCTGCTTGATGAGATGCAGCACCAGGCGCAATGCCGTTTTCTTGCCAATGCCGGGCAATTTGGCAAATTCATTTACCGCATTTTCTAAAAGGGAAGAGGAAAAGATCATGGATCAAAGTTAATGGATAATGGGGCAATGGATAATTGATAATTTTTTATATTCAATGCAGTTAATAGGATAGATCAGTTCTATAAATGAGGGCCATTATCAATTTAAAAATTATCCATTACAATTTTATGTCCCGCTCGTTATCCCAATTGGCTTTTATACTTAACTTCTGCGGAAGCGTGGTCACTTTTTCGGGTTGCAGTTTTTTTGAATAATCGCCGTGGTCCCACTTGCCGTTTTGATTTGCATCGAATAATATCCGTACCTCGTATTCACCAGGCCTCAGCATCTTGTTGCTCCATTCCATGGTTTTTACCGGGAAACTTTCTTTCACTTCCTCGCCTTGTACAAACTGCAACAGGGGATGTTTGTCCAGGTCGAGGTTACTGAATCGCAATACCACATTGCCATAATCTTCCTGTCTTCTTGTGATAAAACGTATGGTATCCTGTTTTGCAAGATGATTGCCTGATGAATCGGAAACAGCGGTAGTGTCCATGATCAGCCGGTAGTGTGTTTCCTGCTGCCAGGCAACAGCCAGGCTGATCCGGGTACGGCTGCTGTCGATGCTCCATGCAGCAGGGATCCGTTTGTAATTACTATCGGTTAAAACCAGTTTTGCCGTATCAAATTTCTTAAGCGGCTTATTAAAACTTATTTCAAAAGGAGAGAGCAGGTCCTGGGATTGATAAGAGACGGGTAAGGAAAACCGTAACTTTTTTTCAGGAGTGGGCTTAGTAGTTGCTGCAATGCGGCTCTCTTTTTCAAGCGCAGATGCATATAACATTACCGGCGTTGTGGTTGCTGAAACACGGATGTCTGCATCGGCAAAGGCAAATAATTCCTTTTTTGAATTGTATGTCTTTCCGCCATCGCCATCCTTTAATGCATATAATTTGAAATTGCCTTCGGGCAGGTTAATGAAACTGAAACTGCCGTCGCCTGCAAGCCGGGCCATGTAATCGGGCTTTCTTTTTTGTACGGAAGAATCATCAGCATTCCGGTAAAGCAAAGCAATTAATGTACTGTCGGCCTTACCGGTTTCGGCTACCAATACCTTTCCTTCCAGTGTAAGTGAATCAATATTGTTTCCGGTGGAGAATACAAAAGTAAAATCCTTCATCGGGTTCCCTTCATTATTATCAACGATGGCCTTGCCAAAATTGATGCTGTAGGTAGTATTGGGTAACAGGGTGTCTTTAAGTTTTACAGTCACCGTTCTTAATTTGTAATCGATCTGCGGCTGTCTTTTAGGAAAGGGAGAGATGAGCACATTGGTCTGCACTTCTTTCAGTTCGATGTATTCATTAAATGTGAGGGTGATCTTATTGCCCGTGACATTGGTGCTGTGTATTTTGGGCGATGCACTTACCAATACCGGGGGAATGGAATCTCTTGGCCCGCCCGTTGGCATTCCGATCTGTGCACAGCCACCACTGCTTATTGCAACAATATAAATGAGTGAAGCAGAAAAAAGAAGATAAAGTAACCTGTTCAATTTCATCAAGGTCTTTTAAGCTGCAAACTTAACCTGTTTGGTCTGTTTGTTTCGTTTTTAAATCATAAAAATCCTTTAATCTGTCTCTTCTTCCTGCAGGTCGTGCAGGGCCACAGCCAGTTTGTTGTTCTTTACAAAATTGCACCAATGGCAGTCTTCTTTGCCGCAGCCGGTATAAAAATCACGTGCCTGTATCTTGTGCCAGACCTCTGTGATCTGTTGTTTTACCGTTTCCATATCCTGCGGGGTGATGACAATTTTTTCTTTCCGGTATTCTCCTTTCTTATCCGGCTCTACAAAATCAAATTCAGTACTGATCACTTTCCAGTCCTTCTGTTCATAATTATCCACGAGTATCTTATAAAAAACAGCCTGCCGCCAGTAGTCGCCGCCATGGGGGTCTTTTTCGTGGGGTGCTTTCATTTTTGGAAGGGCATTTTCTATGTTGCCGCTTTTATAGTCCACCACGTTCACTTCCCTGCCGTTGAACTCCAGTTTATCTAACTTGCCTTTTAAAGGAACACCGTTATAAACAATGCCACGGATATTGCGCTCAACAGCTACTACTTTGTTCCACGAGTTGATGTATTTGTCATAGTAGTTGCGCAATACTTCATCCCCGTATTCCATCCGCCGGTCAAATGCCTCTTTGGTAAAATTTTCACGATGCCGGTTCATGTACCAGTTGAAATCTGATATCATGTCTTCCTTCGGCGGGAATTTATCCTGTTTCCCATCCTGCATCTTACGGAATAATTTTTCCAATGCATGATGTATGGCACTTCCGAATTCCGTTGCTTCGCTTTTGCCCGATGGAATGCGGATGAGGTTGCGGTAATAAAAATTCAACGGGCAGTTGAGGTAACTGTTCAGTGCGGTTACGTTCATCACAAACTTATCCAGCAGGCTGCTGATGAAATCTTCTTCGGCCTGTTCGATCTCGGGTGCCTGTGCGGTAAAATTCAATAGTTCAAATTCCATTTGCTGTTTTGGTGAAAGCGCTATTTTTTCTACCGGTAAATTATGTTCTTCCTGTATCTCCGCAATGAACATAGAAGGTTCCAGTTCTTTGCCGTCGTTCCGGAATTTTGCATAAGAGATGTAAAGGTGTTTTTCGGCACGGGTCAATGCCACATAGAATAAGCGGCGTAATTCTTCTTCATCAGTAGAAGCTGGCTGCAAAAGGAACATGGTATCGGGCAGTTTATAACCGCCGCCAGGCTTTCGTTTCTTTTCCCAGAAAGAGGCATTGGCACCGGTGAAGAAAACATATTCAAACTCCAGGCCCTTGCTGCCGTGGGCTGTGAGCAGGTTTACGCCCTTATCTGTCCCACCCGTCTGGTTCATCGCTAAGGGGATTCCTTCTTTTTCCATCAGGTCGAAGATGCCGATCAGTTCCTTCAGATCCAGTAACGGGTTGCGCCCGCATTCGTCTTTTATGAAATCGAACAAAGCGGTCAGCAATTGCATCAATGCGATCTTATCATCACTTTGCATGATGTAATTCAGCACCCCGGCATTTTGTATGATGTGTTCAAATAATTCGGGCAGGGTAATGTTGGGTACATCGGCAATTAAATTTTCCAGGATGCGGCTGAAGCTTTTTAAAGCTTCGTGAATTCCGTTATCAAATAAATTCTGCGCAGGCTTATTAGCCTTGTCGTATAGAAGCTTCCTGATAGACGTAGGTTCTTCTTTATACCGGAGTGTATTTACTTCAACGGACAGTTTGGCAATTTCAATTGGCGGGATTTTATAAAAATCATAGTGTAAAATTTCAAACAACATTTCATCGCCGCCATAGGGAATGTCATGCTCAGCATTCAGGTAACGGAGTATCTGCACAATTTTGCCGGTGAATGGATGTACCAGCACATCAACACTCCGTTTGCTGTAGACCGGGATATTCTTTAAGCGAAAATACCTTGCAAGTTCCTCGCCGTATTTATTTTCTTTGTAAATGACAGCGATCCTTCCCGGCTCTGTATTTTGTTGCAACAGGCCATGAACCCGGTTGGTAATGTCTGCCATTTCTTCTTTCACAGAATTATACTCATGAAGTATTGGATCGTTGGTAAGATCAATTAAACTTTCTCTTGAACTTTTTAATTCTTTACTCAGCCCGTCGATCTGTTTAACCAGGCGTTCATCATTCCGGTTGATCAAAGTTTTAGAAATATCCAGTATGGGTTGTGTGCTGCGGTAATTGTTTGTCAGGACAACGGTCAACAGGTCTTTCGAATACTTCGTTGCAAACGCCAGCATGTTCTCTACATTGGCGCCCTGGAACCGGTAAATGCTCTGGTCATCATCGCCCACCACAAAAACGTTTGGTTTATCCCAATAGCTGATGAGCAGCTGTACCAGTTTGTTTTGCGTGCCGCTGGTATCCTGGTATTCATCCACCAGCAGGTATTGAAATTTTTCCTGGTAATTGGCAAGGATGTTCTTATTCTCTTCAAATACGGTGATCACCCAGTTGATCATGTCGTCAAAATCGTAGCGGTTTCTCCTGCGTAAAAGTTTTTGGAAATTGTCAAATTCATTTACGGCTGCCCTGAGTTTTTCCATTTTTTCTTTTTCCTCTTCGATCTTGTCAGTTCGCACATCTCCTTTCTTGAATTCTTTCACCGCCCGTTTGGCAATGTATTCATCCCGGTTGGGGAGGTCAGCAATGTATTCATCGATCTTTTGATTGATGAATACAGGTGCCCATCCTTCCCGTTTCATCGACGAAAATAAATTCCGGAGATTGTTGATCTCAAAATACACATCACCGCGGTATCTTTTGAGCGGATGTTTTTTTGGAAATGCATCAATCAGTTGTTTAAAGAGTTCGATCGTTTCCAGTTCCGAAACTGCATCCAGCGAAGTTTTTTCAAACAGGTTCAGGTTATCCTGGATCACATCGTTACAAAAAGCATGAAAGGTGTTGATGGATACTTTGTAGGCATCGGCGCCGATGAACTGTTGCAGTCGTTTGCGCATGGCAATGGTGCCTGCATCGGTGTAAGTAAGACAAAGAATATTTTCGGGCAGGGCATCTGTATCCAGCAATATCTTCCCGATCCTTGCTGCCAGTATCTGTGTTTTGCCGGTGCCCGGTCCGGCAATCACCATCACGGGACCATCGATGGTATCAACAGCTTTTCGTTGCTGTTCATTCAGCTTTTGATATTCTTCCGTGAATTTTATTTGCAATAGGTCTTTGTATGAACGCATAGTAAATGGTCGCTAACGGTTACCTTGGTTACAAGGATACATTTTTCTTATAAAGAACAGGCCATCGAATATTTTATGCCAGGCTGATCCATGGGATAAATAGGTATGGCCTAAACCTTTCAAACGGAAAGTTACGTCAGCCGAAGGATTGGCGTTTCGAAAAGAAGTGAAATCAGTAAAAGCATAGTCCATTGAGTCGGGTACCCAGGTTTCAAACGCATCTTTTTTCGGCTTCATCACATCAAAGGTTTTGCTGCCAAGCCGGCCGGCCATTCCTTCGTACGAATCAAAACCAAGCACATAGGTTTTCAGGGAGGGGCCTTTGATCTCGTTAAAAACAGTTCCCATATACCTCACTTTATCCTCCCACTTGTCATTAAAATTCCCGTATTTGGAGATATGCCCGTTCTGGGCCCACACAATGATCTTTTCATTGGCATATTTGGTAGTGGCCAGCCACAAAAGGTTTTTAGCCATCTGTTCATCCCTGAAATTTATCCTGGTTTGAACGTCTTTTGCTGGCCGGTACTGGTTGTTTTCGGCGAGTAGGTTATCCACCACCATCATCCAGAAATCGTTGGTGGGCAACACTTTTCCCAATTCCTCTTTGATCCGCAACAGGTAGCTGCGTTGCGGATCGTACATGGATTCGTCACGGAGTTGATATTTTTTACAGGAATCCACCAGCGGGATGATCTTAGTCTGGTACTCCGTGTCATGGGTGATGGGGAGGTTGTGAGATTGCAGTACACTGTCAAGCTTTTTTGAAAGAACGGCAGCTGAAAGTCTTAATACCATCTGGTTGTCGAAACCTGATACCTGCAACGGGTTGGCTGTTGTTTGGCTTTGCGGGATATATTCTTTGAACAAATACCTGCAGGCATCGCAAAGGGTCCAGAGGCTGAATATATTACCCTGTAAAAAAGTATTGAGGGCTTTTTTGTCTGCTTGGTCCCAGCCATAATTGAGCCCGAAAAAATCGGCCTCAAAAGCCAGTACATTAAATCCTTTTTTTTCGTGCAGGTAGCGGATCAATCTTGTTTTGGCAAGAAAGGTGGGCGCATCGCCGTGATCCTGTTCTCCCATCATGACGATCTTTGCATCGCCAATGGCGTTACCGATCACTTCCAGGTCAGAATAATCAGAAGAGTCGGGAGCGATTGATTTAATGGCAACCGTGTTTTGCTGTACATACTTTTTTATGTCCTGTGCTTGCGGATAAAAAAAAGCAGTTACTAAGATCAATAAAAGAGAAAGTTGTTTCACAAAGCCGGTTTGGTTAAAATTGAAAGAATAGTTATTAAATATAAGTACAAATGTGTGTGCCAAAGAAACAAAATGAAAATATTGTTGTTATAAGGTTCACAAGTTAAAATATGAGTAAAGTTTACAGTCTTAAAACCGTACAGAACATTCCTGTTTCACTGGATAAGGCCTGGGAATTTTTCAGCAACCCGGTCAATTTACAGTCGATAACGCCGGGTAACCTCGGGTTCAGGATCATTTCAAAACATCACGGGGAAAATATGTATGCCGGGCAGGTCATTGAATATAAAGTAAGTCCGCTGTTGGGTATCCCTTTATACTGGATGACGGAAATAACCCATGTGGAAGACAAAAAATATTTTGTGGATGAACAACGCTATGGGCCTTACAGCATGTGGCACCACCAGCATCATTTTAAAATAATTGATGGGGGAGTAGAGATGACAGATATTATACACTACAAATTACCGCTTTGGTTTTTGGGAGATATAGCCAACAGCCTGTTTGTAAAAAAACAAATAGATCAGATATTTGATCATCGCTTTAAGAAAGTGGAAGAATTGTTTGGAAACGTTTAAGTCGTTGCAAATCGTTTAACACGTTTAAGTCGTTTTAAAACAGCGAAGGCTAACGAATGTAACGACTTAAACCCTGCAACGACTTCAACGATCCTTAACCCGGCATACGGGTAATATACTTTTCGATCTGCTTAATCTGGTCAACGATCTGCGGCGTGGTTGGTTTATAGCCCTTGGCCTTTCTGAAATATTCTTTAGCTGCCCTGAATTCCCGTTTGTTCATCATGATGGAGCAGAGTTGTAAATAAGCGGCTGCATTATTTTCATTATCCGGCAACCCGGCCCTGATGGCCTGTCGGATATAACTCTCGGCCTGCTTCAGATCTCCTTTCTGCATGCTCAGCATACCCAATTGAAGTTTATTGGGCCCTTCGGCCTGCTTGGTCAATGAACCGCCGCCCAATGAAAGGCTTTTTTTCATATTCTTTTCAGCACTTTCAAAATTCTGGTCAACCATATCAAGGTTGCCTTTGATGGTATAATAAACAGAACGAACTGGTTTAATAAGCAGGGCGGGAAACCAGATATTATTCACCACTTTTTTTGCTCCTTCCATGTCGCCTTCCTCCATATAGGTTTGTATAAGGCGCATGGGCCCGAACAGGAAATGGCCCACGATAAGTATAACAGCAATGAGGTATAATACAAAGGATGGCCAGAAACTGGTTTGCATATGTGTAAAAATGGCCAGTCCCAGGAAAAGGCCCCCCAGCCATAAACGGTATTTGATAACTACATTCAGCCACTTCATGTTCTTAAAATTTAGGAGGGCAAAGATAAGGCTTGAACAATGATTTAAGAATGATGCTGTAAGATTGCAGGAATACCGTTATTTTTGCCCTCCAAAATCCGGTAAATCAGTATGAATACCGTTATTTTTGGCCCTGTAGTTCAATGGATAGAATAGAAGTTTCCTAAACTTTAGATACAAGTTCGATTCTTGTCGGGGCTACCAAACTTTCAGCGATAACCCTGGAGTGGTCAATGCTTCAAGGTTCTTTTTTGAAAAGTTAACCAATCCCCCACTTTTTTGGTAAAATTCCTAAGTTCGGATTAAGGACCCATCGTTTCCGGATTCTTGTGATAAATGCTCCTTTTACCCCTATAAAGGGCTCTGTTTTCTATAAAAAAAATACAAAATTAGCAAGCTGCAAAAACATTCGGGCTCTATGAAGTTATACCGGTTTAAAAAGGAAAAGGCTGGCTGCGGATCGTTAAATAAAAAGGTTAGTTATTCCCGACTGCTGTAACTATTCCGGCAATTTATCATACTGCCAACTGGAATGGATGGTCTTGAACTTCCTTAATAATTAGGGACGCAAAATACTCCAATCTGGAAAAGATTCCATCTAATGGAAAATTTATTAAAACTTAATTTATCAAGCAACTGATTATTAGGTATTTGAAAGATGGCATCGATTTAGAACACATACCACCAAATAAAATACTTATGAAAACAGCATTGCAAAAAAGGATATTTATTGTTGATGATGACCTGTTCTGGAATATTAAGATGACTCAAATACTCACTGATCTTGGTTGTACTAGTGTCGTAAATTTTAAAAGTGGCGAGGATTGTGTAAATAACCTGCACCTGAATCCCATAATAATATTTTTAGATTTTAAGATGAAAGCGATGGATGGCCTGGAAGTTTTGCGAAGGGCTAAAGATTATTTTCCCGGTATTGGCATTGTTTTTTGTACTGCAAATGAAGAACTGAGTTTTGCTGTAAATGCGATGAAATCGGGTTCATCAGACTTTCTGCTTAAGCAAAATGCAACAGCAGAAAAGATCCGTGACATTTTAGAAAGTTTAGTAAATAAAATGCAGTGAAGATTAGTGCGTGATTTATATAGTGTTTTTAAAAATCCCCGGGGCTGGTTTAATTAACCGGCCCTTTTTATGTACTTCCGGGTAATTCCAGGTGCAATCAAATTTATTTCTTCCACAATTTGGAAAAGATATCCAAAAAAGAAACCAAACGCCGGCTATGCCAATCATAATATATTACCAATCAGCAATTTAAATTTTGGCACCATTCATGGCAATAAGTGAACAGTCAAAAAAAAAATGAAACGTACAACCTGTAACATATTACTCATGCTATCCTTATTAACAAGTAAGGCGCAGGGTAATCATGTATTCTCAGGTGCAGAGGAAGTTAATTTTTCGGTTACAGATATTGCAGTGGTGAATAGAAACTTCTGGAGTACAGACAGGGCTGCATTACCCGGTTATTTCAGTGTGGTAGATACAGCAACTTATACAGGATGTACTGATGCGGCAAACATTGATGGGTATATAAAAAAATATGGCAAGGGCGGTTTTATCTTTCCCGTAGGAAGCGGAAAAGATATTCGCACCCTCGAAATCTCAACGCCTGAATTTTCAACAGATGCTTATGCAACTGCATGGATACTGGGCGACCCGGGCTTGAATGTTGATCCAACAGGACCGAATGCCGGCCCTCACCCTGTTAGCAGTGTACAGGCACCACTTGCAATGGTAAGCCCTTTTGGCCAATGGGACTGGCAGGTAGGGGATATTGGCAACCTTGGAACGGGTACCACAGGTACTGGGGAAGGGCTCAGCATTACCGTTAGCATTCCGGATATGACTCATTTTGCTAAAGCTTCAGACCTAAGACTTGCAGGATGGAACGGCACCAACTGGATAGACCTGAGTGGTAATGCAACAGCCAGCAGTAACACCGAGAACAGTAGTTTAACCGGCATTATGCAACAGGGAATAACTGCAATTGCAATAGCAAGTACATCAAAACTGGTTCCCTTTATTGTGGAAAGTTTTGTTGCAAACCCTGCAGATTGCCAGGCCATCATTTACTGGAGTACATCAAATGAAGGAAGTATCAGCAGTTTTTCAGCTGAACAGAGTTTTGATAATGTACACTTCACAACGGTCAGTTCGGTAAATGCTTCGGGAACCAGCGGCGTATTTCATTACAATTTAACAATTGCCCAGCCTGCCGGCAGATCTTATTACCGTTTAAAAATTACCGGTAAAGACGGGCTAGTGAGTTATTCAAAAACAGTTGAATGTGTGAATACCTGCAGTGATACAGAGTACATGAAAATATATCCAAACCCGGTATCATCATACGAAAAGCTGTATGTAAAATTTGGAACCCCATACAGGGGTAATGCCACGGCAATAATTTACAACGCTATAGGACAAAAAATATTTGAAAACCGCTTTATCGTAAACTATGCTGATAACCTGGTACCGGTAGCAGTAAGTCAATTTGCATCCGGTACTTATTTTATCAGTTTGCTTACCGAAAAAGGAAAGCAGATCGGCACCGTACAAAAATTTATTAAACTGTAACAATAGCATTAAAAGAAAGATGAAAAAAAAGGGACTATATCAAATAATGACTACGGGGTTATTCTGTATGCTCCTTTGCTATCCTCCTTCAGTTTTTGCACAGGTGAAGATCGGTAACAATCCAAGATCAATAAACAAAGATGCAGTTGTTGAAATGGAATCAACCAATAAAGGCATGCTGTTGCCGAGGCTGACGTTAAGTTCAACAGCCAATGCAACTCCATTAAGCAGTTTTGTTGAAGGCATGTTTGTATTCAATACGGCAACGGCAAACGATGTTACACCCGGTATGTATTACAGCGACGGCGCAAAATGGATCAGGGTTAATGCTTCTACTGCGGCAAGTGCGGGTGTTAAAAAGATACTGATAACAGTTATCACAAACGGTCAAACCATTTTTAATACACCGGAACCGATCACTGATATCAACAAAATATCATTATACAGGAATGGCGTGATGATATCTTTTACCATTAACAATGCCAACTCCATTGCAGCAGAGGTTGCCAGTGTGATCGGAGATGAAATCAGAATTATTCAATTATTATAAAAAAACAAGTAACAAAACACAATTAACAAACCACAAAAAAAATCAAAAAAATGAAAAAATTCCTACTATTCCTCGGCCTTGCAGTAACCATCGGCTTAACTTCAACAGCGCAAAAAGTAACTACCAAAGTTATTGACAACAAGGGTACTATCAAATGGGTACTTGACAGTGCAACAGCTGTTATCACCAAGGCAGACAGTACCATCCTGTATGTAACTCCAACCCAATTGGGTGACAGCCTGAGCAACTTTGTACGATATGCAGATACTGCAAACATGCTGGCTCCTTACATCAATACTGCCAATAACGGCTTAACAAAAAACGGCCAGGCCGTACAGTTAGGCGGTGCGCTGATCCAGCCTACCACCATCACAACCACTGCTGCTAATTTTCTGGCAATTACAGGCCTTCAGCCGGGATCAAATACAACAGACAGTGTAATGGTTGTTGATCCTACAAGCGGGCAGGTTAAATTTATTTCAGCAGCATCATTGTTCAATGCATTGACCTTCAGCAACGGCCTTACAAAGACCGGAAACCTGGTTGAACTGGGCGGCAACTTAACCAAGTCTACAACCATCGGAACTGATGCCAGCAACACATTGAAAATTGCAGGTTTACAATCAGGGGATCTTGCTACAGACAAACTGGTAGTGGCAGGTGCAGACGGAACTTTGAAATCAGTAACAGCAGAATCATTGCTGCAAAGCGGTGATGAGAATATTACAGCAACTGCAGGGCAATCAACTTTTACAGTAGCCAATATGCCTGCCACAGCTTCTAAAGTTTGGGTATTCAGAAACGGTGCCAAGCTGGTAGTTACAACTGACTATACTGCCGCTGCAGGAACTGTTACTTTAACATCCGGAATGGCTGCGCTGATAGCTGCAGGAGATCTGGTAGAAGTACAGTGGGTTAAGTAATCTGTCTCCAGCCCTTTTTTCAAATTTGTTTATCTATATTAAAATTATAACTGTGCACATCCGGCAACTTATTGTTAAAAAACAATAGTTGCCGGACACACAAAACAATCAGGATGAAGAATTACTACGTACTCCTTTTATTGCTTTGCGTTACTGTAAAAAGTATGTCACAAGTGGTTATAGATTCTAAGGGAACCAGAATTGCAGTAGACAGCAGCAAATGGGCCATCTCGGGCAATAATATTTTTAACAAGAACAGTGGCAATATCGGGATCGGTACAGATGCACCGGCTGCCCAACTGCATACCACAGGCACTGTTCGATTTGCAGGAGTAGGCACCAATACAAGTGACACAAAAATATTAACCACAGATAATTCAGGAAACGTAACCACAAGAACTCTATCCAATTTACTATCTGGCAGTGCCCTTACTTCCCTGAATGGAATGACAGGTTCGGTACAAACTTTTGCTGCCGGAACAACAGGTACCGATTTTACTATTTCCAGTTCGGCAAATGTGCATACGTTTAATCTGCCCGTTGCATCTGCAACAAACAGCGGCAAATTAAGCGCTGCAAACTGGACCATTTTTAACAATAAGATAGGCACTGTTACAGCAACCACCCCTGCTGCAGTAACCACGGCCTCAACAACTGCTACAATTAACAATTCTGCTGCTTACTGGAATGCAAACCAATTACAGGGTAAAGCAGTTTCTGTAACGGCACCGGTTTCAAGCCAGGTTCTATCCTGGAATGGAACGAGCTGGGCACCTGCAAATGCAGCGCCTGCAGTTACAACCAATACAATTAGCAGCACAGCCAATACGATTATATCAACAGTAAATGGTGTTGCTGCATCTGCTGCTGCCGTAAATTCAATCGGCAATACCAGTACTGTAAATTCATTATCAACAACGGTAAATGGAATCATTTCAACGCCGGTAAATATCATTAACTCAAATACAATTACACAGAACGGAAGCAATCAGCTGGTAACTACGGTAAATGGTGTGCCTTCTGCAGCCCTTACTGCCAATGTTACCGGTGATGTTATGGGTAACTTAGGTGCATCTGTTGTTTCAAAAATAAACGGATCTCCGTTGGGCAATACAACCGGTGCATCAAACGGCCAGGTTCTTTCCTGGAATGGAAGCAGCTGGACGCCTTCAAATGCAGCGCCTGTAACAACCACAAATACGCTGAGCAGTGCAGCCAATACCATCACTTCAACTGTGAATGGCGTTGCAGTTACAGCTCCGGCAGTAAATTCTGTCAGCAATGTTAGTTATGTAAATGCTTTAGTTACTTCAGTAAATGGCATCACTTCCCCTTCTGTAAATATTATAAACTTAAATACCCTTTCACAAAACGGAAGCAACCAATTAATAAGTACTGTAAATGGAGTGGCGACAACTGCTTTAACGGCCATTATATCAGGAGATGTTACAGGTAACTTAGGGTTATCTGTTGTTTCAAAAATAAATGGCTCGCCGTTGGGTACCACAACAGGCGCTTCAAACGGCCAGGTTCTTTCCTGGAACGGGAATAACTGGGCGCCTTCAAATGCAGCACCAGCGGTAACAACCAATACACTCAGCAGCAGTATAAATACAATTACTTCAACTGTAAATGGAGTTGGAGTAACAGCTTCTGTTGTAAATTCAATCAGCAATACAAGTAGTACTAACTCTTTATCAACAACGGTAAATGGAATCGCTTCTACACCGGTTAATATCATCAACTCCAACGCACTTGGCCTTAGCTCCGGGGCCTTAACTTCCACCGTAAACGGCGTTGCAAGTGCTTCAGTAAATGTGCTGGCAACTGCCAGTAATGGCTTAACCGCCTCGGCCGGTAATGTGAAACTGGGTGGAGCACTTACCCAGGCAACTGCAATTACTACCAGCAGTACAAATACTTTATCATTGGGAGGATTGCAAACAGGCACTTCAACAGACAGCCTATTAGTAGTTGCAACCGGTGGCATTGTAAAAATGATAGCCGCTCCCGAAATTTTCCCGCAATTACTGGTAGATGCCAGAAGAACAACTTCTTATTCGCCGGGTGCTTCATATGTCACATTGATTTACAATACCACCAATATAAACACCGGATCGGCGTACAACACCACAACTGGTTTATTTACAGCGCCTGTAACCGGCTTGTACGAAGTGCGTATCAACAACGGTTACAACTGGAATACATCCAATGTTCAGATGGTAAACCAGATAATGGTGAATAATGTGGTTGATATTGAAATTGCCATTTCCGGTTATCATACTGTTAGTACAACCAACAGTACTATTTCAGGCTCAACAGTAGCGAATTTGACAGCCGGACAAACTATAAAAATAATGGTGGGGGGAGAAATAGGCACTGTAAATCCAATAGTAGGAACCGGCCAACATGTTATGAAGATTATAAGACTCCGGTAATTTGAAGTCTTTTTAATCCCGTTGATAAAACATTATTTTAATCTTTTTTGAATAAAACAAAGTCTTTCCACGTTATTTTAGTGGAAAATTTCCAATAACCGGAAAAGCTACCCTATTCAAGACAGATTTATGGATACATACAGTATTTTTATAGTAGAAGATGACCCCTGGTATGGAGAGATATTGACCTACCACCTTGGCCTGAATCCCGATTATAAAGTCACAAGGTTTGAAACTGCAAAAGCCTGCCTGGCTAAAATGCATATAAACCCTGATCTGGTTACAATTGATTTTTCCCTGCCCGACATGGATGGAGATGAATTGTATAAAAAGATAAAACAGCTAAGTCCCGATGTTCCGGTTATTGTCATCAGTTCCCAGGAGGAAGTTGCGGTTGCAGTGAACCTGTTTAAAATGGGGGTTACCGATTATTTGATTAAAGATGAAACAACCAAGGACCTTTTGTGGAACAGCATCATCCGTATTCGGGAAAATCAAACGCTGAAAAAAGAGGTTGAGCATTTAAAGGAAGAACTTGGCCAGAAATTTTCGTTTGATAAATCCATCGTTGGGCAAAGCGATAAGCTTAAGAAGGTTTTTACCATGATGGAGAAGGCCATCAAAACCAACATCAATATTTCCATTACAGGAGAAACCGGTACAGGTAAAGAAGTAGTTGCCAAAGCCATTCATTACAACAGTGATCGAAAAAAAAAGAATTTTGTAGCAGTGAATATGGCTGCCATACCAAGGGATCTTACCGAGAGTGAATTGTTTGGTTATGAGAAGGGAGCCTTTACCGGCGCCGTTTCCCGCAAGCTGGGAAAATTTGAAGAAGCCAATGGCGGTACTATTTTTTTAGATGAGATAGCAGAGATGGACCTCAGCCTGCAATCTAAAATGCTGCGTGTTTTGCAGGAACGGGAAGTGGTAAGAGTTGGTGGTAATGAAAGCGTAAAACTGGATATACGGTTAATTGTTGCTACGCATAAAGATCTTGCTGATGAAGTGCGCAAAGGTAATTTCAGGGAAGATCTGTATTTCCGTATCATGGGTATGCCCATTGAACTTCCACCATTGCGTGAAAGAGGGAATGACATATTGCTGCTGGCCAAATATTTTGCGGATGGTTTTTCAAAAGAAAACAAACTGGATGCGATCAGTTTTTCAAAAGAGGCAAAGGAGAAATTGATGAATTATTTCTATCCCGGCAATATAAGGGAGTTAAAAGCCATTGTTGAACTCGCTGCTGTAATGTGCGAAGCGAATGAGATCAGGGCGGATGATATTACATATGCCCCCATTGGCAGCAATGAGGTTTTTATTGCAGAACAAAAAACATTAAGACAGCATACCTGCGATATTATAAAGTATTACCTGAAGCAAAGCGATAATGACGTTATTCTAACTGCCGAAAAACTGGAGATAGGGAAGAGTACGATTTACAAAATGATAAAAGCAGGCGAAATAGGGTATATCCAAAAATAGATGCCGTCTTCGGGAGAATATGCCTTTTTGGATTCAGTCCCCCTCGGAAAAATCTCAATCACCCCTTAATTCTGTGTCTCAATTTAAATTCCAGTTGTCCATATTCTGGAATTTTTGTCTCAAAAATGGATTTAACTGTTTTAGCCGTTTTTGTATTTTAATGATAATCACTATATTAGGCGATAAAATAAAGCGGCATAGTTTTAACAGTTTAGTCTTGGATAAGATTTACTTACTTACACTTTTTAAACATAATTATGCAAACCTTACTTTTCCAATACCTGGATGGCGCATGGAAAAAACATCCCGTAAGCCAGCCTTTTGACAATAAGGATGCACAGTTAGTCTTGTGTTTTGGCGGTAAAAAGGTCCTGGAAAATAAAAATATCTATTCAATTGTAAAAGAGCAGTTTCCTGCTGCCGAAATTACAATGTGCAGCACTGCCGGCGAAATTTACCAGGACACTGTGAAGGAAAATTCGCTGGTTGCCGTTGCGTTACATTTTAAAGAAACAGCCATTCGTACTGCTACAGTAAACATTGCTGATTACAGAAACAGTTTTGATGCAGCCGTGAGCCTGGGTAATAAATTGCCGCTTGTAGGGCTTAAATATGTAATGGTATTTTCTGATGGCAGGCTTGTTAACGGCAGCGAACTGGTAAAAGGCTTAAACCAGGCAACTGGCCAGGAAGTATTGGTAACCGGCGGACTTGCAGGAGATGATGCCAACTTTAAATCTACGCTGGTTGGTTTAAATGAGCAACCGGCTGAGGGAAAAATTGTGGTGGCGGGTTTTTACGGAGATGCAATAAATATAACACATGGAAGCCAGGGTGGCTGGGACATATTCGGGCTTGAAAAAGAGATCACCCGATCTGAAAGCAATGTGCTTTTTGAAATTGAAGGACAAAATGCATTGGAACTGTATAAAAAATACCTGGGTGACGAAGCAGAAAACTTACCGGCATCTGCGCTTTTATTTCCGCTGTATGTAACAATACCCGGTGCCGCAAAACCGGTGGTGCGTACCATACTCTCGATAGATGAAGAACAAAAAAGTATGACTTTTGCCGGAGATGTTCCTGTGGGGTCGAAAGTAAAATTTATGAAAGCCAATTTTGACAGACTTACTGAAGCTGCTTCAATAGCAGCAAATGAAAGCCTGAAAAAGCAGAAGAAACAACCGGTATTTGCTATGCTGATAAGTTGCGTTGGCCGAAAACTTATTTTAGGTTCACGTACTGTAGAGGAAGTGCAGGCTGTAAATAACAGTTTTGGAGGCCAAACGGTAATAGCCGGCTTTTATTCCTATGGCGAAATATCTCCGTTTAATGATGGAAACGATTGCCAGCTTCACAATCAAACAATGACCATTACTTCATTTTACGAAGAAGTTTAAATATTTTCTGCCACGGAAGCATTTAATAGTTGAAATATAAATTTCTTCGTTAAATAAATGAATAACTTTATTGCACCCTGCATTAAAGCAATCCGGAAATATTATGGCAATAAATTTTTCTTTCCAGGAAACGCATTTTAACCGGATATTTCCTTTTTATATCCTCATCAACCAGCAAATGGTTGTGGAATCTACCGGTACCAGCCTGCAGAAGATCTTTACGGCAACGGAGGGTAAAGATTTTCCTGATTACTTTAAAATAAAGAAGCCAGACATACAGCAGCCTGATGCCAAATCATTGCAATCGTTATCCGGCCAGTTAGTGGTAATAGAGTGTTTAAATGAAAAACAAACCAACTTAAAAGGACAGATAGACTTTTTACCTGAATCTGGCCGCTTGTTATTTATGGGATCTCCCTGGTTCGATTCGATAGAAACTGTTGAAGAGAACAACTTATCGCTGAACGATTTTGCCTTTCATGATTCCATGACAGACCGGCTTCATGTGATGAAAACATTGGAAGAAACCAATGAAGAACTTAAACTGTTGTTTAAAACTGTAAGTCAGCAAAAAGACGAACTTAAAAAGGCCAACAAGGAAATACATGATATTGCTTTGTTTCCAACTCAAAGCCCCGATCCGCTCATGCGTATAAATTTCGAAGGCGACCTTTTGCAAAATAACCCTGCAGCGGCACGTTTGGATTTTTTGGAATACGAAGGCAACATTTACCGTAACGATGACTTTTTTAAACTGGTTGCTGAAAAAATTGACAAACAAAATAAACGCTGGACCATAGAGGCCCGTTCGGAAAACAGGGACTATTCATTTGTTTGTGTAACCATGCATGTTGAAGGGTATATCAATATTTACGGAACAGATATCACACAACAGAAGAAAGATCAGCAGGAACTGGAGCGCCTGTCCATTATTATACAACAAACCGTTAATGCGGTTATTGTAACCGATGCAGCAGGTGAAATTGAATGGGTAAACACTGCATTTGAAAATGTTACCGGTTATACACTACAGGAAACACTGGGACAAAAGCCGGGCTCTTTTTTACAAGGGAAAGACACCGATCCGGGTACGGTGGAGTATATGAAAGAACAGATCAGTAAAAAAGAGCCATTTATCTGTGAAATATTAAACTATAAAAAATCGGGAGAAAGCTATTGGTTAAGAATAAATGGCCAGCCCATATTTGACAAGAGCGGAAAAGTTATTCAATTTTTCGCCATTGAAGAAGATATTACCTACGAAAAAGCAGCTAAAGAAAAAATACAGGCAGCTGCAAGCCGCATGTCTTCATTGATCACCAATTTGCATGCAGGTATCCTCCTCGAAAATGAGAACCGTACCATCGCCCTCATTAACCAGCGTTTTTGCGACCTGTTTAATATCCCGGCTTTGCCGGAACAAATGACCGGAGCAGATTGTTCGCAGGCGGCCGAGCAATCCAAACTTCTTTTTAAAAACCCGGAGGTATTTGTTGCCGGCATCAATGAAATTTTAAAAAACCAGCAACTGGTTGTTGCCGAAAAGCTGGAGATGGCAGATGGCCGTTTTTTAGAAAGGGATTTTATACCCATCTGGAATGAGGGCCGCTACGATGGCCATCTTTGGGTATATGAGGATATAACAGAAAAAATAAACGCCGATAAAAAGCTGGAGGAACAACGTAAATTTTACGAGGAGATACTGGATAACATACCGTCCGATATTGCCGTGTTCGACAGCAGTCATCATTACCTGTATGTAAATCCAATAGCCATTAAAGATCCTGAATTAAGAAAGTGGATTGTTGGTAAAACCGATGAGGATTATGTTATATACAGGAATAAATCTTTGTCGCTGGTTGACGAAAGACGAAAGATATTTAACAGCGTAATTGAATCTAAAAAACTGAAAAACTGGGAGGAAAAACTTGATCAGCCGGATGGTACTGTTAAATATGTTATGCGAAATATGTTCCCGGTTCTGAACAGGGATAATGAAGTAAGCCTGGTGATAGGGTATGGAATGGATATCACCAATATTAAAAATATTCAGCAGCAGATTGTACAAAGCGAAAAAAGATACCGGGATGTTATTGAAAACAGTCTTGCTATTGTAACAACGCATGATATGGATGGCAGGTTCATCACTGTAAATCCAATGGTGAAGAAACTTTACGGCTACAGCGATGAAGAAGTAACCGGGCATTTATTAACGGATTTTATGCCTGCAGATGATAAACTGCTGTTCAAAGAAACTTACTTGGATAAAATAAACCAGGATAAGGAAGCCAGTGGTATATTCAGGGTGCTGCATAAGGATGGCAGTATAGTTTACAGCCTGTATAATAATTATCTTAAAGAAGAACCGGGCAAAGAACCTTATGTGATTGGCTTTGCTGTTGATATTACAGATCGGTTACTGGCCGAGAAAGAACTGAAGATTGCAAAAAAAGTGATGGAAGAACTGGTGCAGACCAAGCAGAATTTCCTGGCCAATATGAGTCATGAGATACGTACACCAATGAATGCCATCATCGGCATGTCGAACCAGCTCGCTAAATCAACACTTACCGAAACACAGCAGTTTTACCTTAAAGTAATTCATACATCTGCCGATAACCTGCTGGTCATTATTAATGATATTCTCGACCTCTCTAAAATTGATGCAGGCAAATTAACGCTCGAAAAAATGGCATTTGAACCCAGGCTTGTTATTGAGCGTGTAATGCAGGTAATGATGCACCGGGCTGAGGAAAAGGGGCTTGCGTTGATCAATTCCAGTTGCGACAATATGTTGTCCCCGGTATTGATGGGAGACCCATACCGGTTGAACCAGGTATTATTGAACCTGGTTTCCAATTCTGTAAAATTTACAGAAAGGGGATATGTAGATATCAGTTGTGCAGTTATAGAAGACAATGAAAATACACAAACCGTGCAGGTTTGCGTGGCCGATACGGGGATAGGGATGGATGAATCTTTTGCAAAGAACCTGTTTAATAAATTTACACAGGAAGATGAGTCTGTAACACGCCGGTTTGGAGGTACTGGTTTGGGTATGAGTATCTGTAAAGAACTTATTGAATTAATGGGTGGAAATATAACTGTTGAAACTAAAAAGGGGCTGGGTACCAAAGTATTCTTTACCATCAGTTTTGAAAAAGGTGTTGCAGCACAACTGCCGGTAAAAGAAACCCACCTGGTAGATACATCCATCTTTAAAAACAAGAGAATACTTATAACAGATGATAATGAAATGAACAGGCTCGTTGCATCAACGGTTTTCGAACATTATGGTTGTATTATTGAAGAAGCTGTAAATGGCGCAGAAGCGGTAGAAAAAATAAAACAGCATGCGTACGATATTGTGCTGATGGATGTTCAGATGCCGGTGATGGATGGATTTGAAGCAACGGCAATCATCCGCAATACCATCAGTAAGGATCTGCCGGTGATTGCACTTACGGCTTTTGCCATTACCGGAGATAACCTGAAATGTATTGAAGCCGGTATGAACGATTACCTGTCTAAACCCTTTGAAGAAAGCCAGTTGCTGCATGTTGTTTCTAAATGGCTGCTTAAATATGAAGCAAAGCAGGCAACACAAACAAAAAATATTACCCGTGATCTTACTCCGCTTTATGATCTTACCGGGCTTATAGCTATGAGCAAGGGCAATCATAAATTTGTAAATAAAATGATCTTGTTGTTTTGTGATCAAACCCCGGCAGCCGTAAAAGAAATACAGCAGGCATATGCAGGCAAGGACTATAAAAAAATAAAAGCAGTGGCACACCGTATTAAACCTTCTATTGATAATATGGGTATTGAATCACTCAGGAATGAAATTCGCAGGTTAGAGGTGCTGGCAGCAGATAACCCGGAAACTGAAGAGATAGGCACCCTAATTGAGCAATTGAACACAGTGGTTAACCAGGTTGTTGAACAACTACAGGTAGCAAATGGATTTGTTTGACACATGCTCTGTCATTAAAAGAAGAGGGTAATTGCAGCCTTTAAGTTATGTTTTTACACAGGCTTTCAATATCGCATTCACCAGATCTTCGGGTTTGTGAGCCATTCGGGGCTGTTAAATTGGCAGACATCGTAAGAGTCAGCATAAATGGTCCCAGATACTTTTACCACTTTGCGTCTAGAAATGCCAGGATTTATATTTCCTGGATAACTCTGATATCCTGCTTAATTTCGTTCGAACTAAATCCTGGTAGGGCCACTATATTACTTCTTTTACAGATATCTTACACCTAACCCATCTATCTATCTGTATTTATTTTGCCATACCAGGAAAAGCCGTAACTTTTATTAAAGCAACCTTATAACTGGTTTTTACGATTAAGCTGACAAAATACGAGCCTTTGCTTTCTGCAGATGAACTTAGCCTGTATATCAGGGGCTGTGCCCTGAACGAAAGAGAGAGTCAGAAAAAGATCTATAACTCTTTCTATGGCTATGCCATGGCTATCTGCGACTGTTATGCCAATAATGAAGACGATGCAGTGGAGATATTAAACGATGGTTTCCTGAAAATCTTTAAAGAGATACACCGGTATACGCCTGCTTATACCAATGAAATAAATTCCTTCAAGGGCTGGCTCCGGAAAATCATGGTGTATACCGCCATTGATCATTTCAGGAAAAATAAAAAACACCATGTGGTTGGAGAGTTGGACATTGCACTGGTACAGCCGGCTACACATGAAGAGAGCGGACTGGATAAAATGTCTTATGACGAGATCATCCGGTTCGTACAGAATCTTTCGCCGGCTTATCGCACCGTACTCAGTCTTTTTATTATTGAAGGGTTCAGCCATGAGGAGATCGCAGATAAACTGGGTATTTCGGTAGGTACGTCAAAATCGAACCTGGCAAAAGCAAGAAAGCAGTTGCAGAAAATACTATACAATCAAAATCAAATAGCCGAGATAAAAAATGTTGGATGAGGAAATGGACCATATAATCAGGGATGCAGCAGAAAATCATCACCCGGCCTATAATGACAAGGCCTGGGAGAAGATGGAGGCAATGCTGGATAAACAGCTCCCGCAAAAAAAGGACAGGAGAAAATATATTTTCTTCCTGTTGTTCTTCTTGTTGCTGGGGGGAGGAGTTTTATATTCTGTATACCAGGCCAACGAGGGAAAAGCTAAAACTTCAGGAAGCATCGCCGGAAATAAAACAGGCGAAAAAACCGGAAGCCCTGATGTAAAAAACCCGCCTGTTCAGCAGAGCGATCTGCAGCATAATGCCAGCACCCCGGCTGATGCCGGCAATGCCTCTAAAACAAATGCGGCCAGCCAGGTTGTTCCAGACCCCGTGAGCAGAAATCCGGGAGAAACCAATTTGCAACCGCAAGTAAACAGCAACGAAAGTTTTGTAAAAAATAAAAGAATAACGCAACCCGGAAAAACCAGGTCAAAGATGCGGATCACAAACCCTGGCGTTACAGAAGATGGGGTAGCTGTTGCAGATAATAAAAAGGGAAACAGGAAAAATGCGGCAAGGAAGAATAGCCATGGAAAAAATAAAGTAGCGATACAAGCGGCTACTCCAGATACGGAGGAAAAAGATGACTTGACCATTACCCCCGTTGAAGCTGCTAAAGAAGCGATCAAAAAAGATGAAAAGGCAGACCAGCAGGTAAAAGAAGAACAAAAGAAAGACGAGCGAGTAAAAATTACAGAAGAAAAGGAAAAGAAAAAAGAAGTAGCCGTAACAGAAAATAAACCTGCTTCATCACCCGATAAGAAAAAATCTAAAAAGAATATTGCCGGTAATTTTGGAATAACTGTTTCTGCGGGCCCCGATATGAGTTTTGTTTCGTTGAACAAGCTGGGTAAGGTTACCCTGATGTATGGCGCCGGGTTAAGCTATGACTTTGGTAAACGGGTTACGGTAAGGGCCGGTTTCTATGCTTCTAAAAAGGTCTATGATGCAAACCCGGATCAGTATCATACACCCGGTGGCAATTATCCGTACCTGTATAATGTAGCGGCAGCCTGTAAGGTATACGAGATACCGCTTAGCGTGAGTTATAATTTCGCTCAAAGAAAAAATCACAGCTGGTTTGGCAATGTTGGCCTCTCTTCTTTTTTGATGAAAACAGAAGATTACAATTATCAGTATAAAACACCTGCCGGGCAATATTATAATTATGCACTAGCAGTTAAAGACCAGAACAAGCATTATTTTTCGGTGCTTACATTATCGGCCGGGTACAAGTATAAACTAAGCAGGCGTATTTCGCTGCAGGCAGAACCTTATGTAAAACTGCCGCTGGGAGGCGTTGGTGCCGGAAAAGTAAAACTGAATAGTTCAGGCATTCTCTTCACTGCCACCATAAAGCCATTTGCAAGAAAGCCATAAGGAATTTACTGAGTTTTTGTTGAGTATATAATAAAGGCTTCCGTTTCGGGAAGCCTTTAATTTTAGTTCTCAGTAGTGTATTATTTCTTCTTTTTATTCTTGAACAGAACAAAATCTCTCCGCCGTGGCCGGTGTCCTCACCGGCCACTTTTGCAATCGTTAGAAAACCTATAGGTTACTTTTAGACAGCTCCTGGGTTTTTGTTGTGTATATAATAAAGGCTCCCCGAAATGGAAGCCTTTAATTTTAGTTTTCATGAGCGTATTATTTCTTCTTTTTGTTCTTGAACAGAACAAAATCTCTTGCTACGGTAAATCCCCAGCGGTATTCTCCTTTACCCCAGGAAGTGGTGGTACGTGTAAGAAACCGATTTTCTAAAATGGTGTGGGTATTGGTAAAGTTCATATGAAAAATATGACCAGGGGTCACCAGTTCCAGGCCAACACCCCATACATCATAGAGGTTCACTCCTTTCAGCTTCAATGCATCAATATTGCTCTGCGAACGGAATGGATGGAAGTAATCAGCAATAAAAACAAACCGTTTATAAATGGGTACCCGTATGGCCGCCCCCAGGGCGAACACGTTCTTTACATCACCCGGCACAACATAATTGGTGTGCACATAGGTTGGGTTTAACTGCAAGCTGAGAATATTGCCAAACTTATGGGCAATCAGCAACTGCACTACCTGGCTCTGGCGGCTGGAAGTTGTTGGATAAAAATTCTCTTTGGTAGAATCCTTGCTGTGTGTTACCGAAGAAGCAACGCCACTGACAAATAAAGCCAATGACAGCGGATGCGAAGGATCCTTTTCCATCTGCTGCAGGAAGCGGTATTTAAATGCCATCTCCCACAACTGGGTTACGTTGCCAAATCCTTTATTGCGGGATACCATTACATTGAAGTTTTTGGTGATGCCGAATGTGAAACCGATCTTGATATCGGTGGAATTATCCAGCCCGTACGCATTTTTAATGCCGCCAAAGGTTCCCCCAATGTCGCCGAAATTATGTACCACCTTAAATTCCAGGTGACCTTGCTTAAGCATTTCCGTTGTGTTGGCATTAATAAGTCGCTGCGATAAAAAAACCGCCACCGGCTTTTTTATCGCCGGCGTGGCTCCTTTGCCTTCCAGTTCATTCAGCAGGTTATTTGCCGAACTGTCAACCTGCGCCACGGCACACATACCAATGAGCATATAAAAAATGAAAAGAAATTTCCTCATAAAATTTATTTTAGGTTAAGATATTCTAAGGCAATAAATCGTAAGAAGCGGGGAATGGGTTGCCAGTGTAATCAGGCTGCTTTAAATAGTACATTTGTTTCAACATTATATTTTACGGGTGGACAAAAAGATCATCATACGGGTAAGTGCTTCCTTTGAAGAAGGAGAACAACTATTTACATGGCTTAAGCGCTATGCCAAAAGCTGGGATGATCATTTTCTTTATTGGGATGAATTTGCTTTCACAACGGAAGCACTGCCTGAATGTGATGGCATCCTGGTCTTCAACAATCCATCAGAAAAAATTGAAACGAATTGCTTCTCCGAAAACGTGATCGCATTTATGATGGAACCGGGTATTAATAGTGAGCACCCCTGGATGTTCAGGGGATTACAGAAATATAACGCTGTTTATTCCCCGTTAAAAAATTCACCCAACAGCATCCTGTCTCCCGGATTCCTGGGTTGGCATGTTCTTCAGAATTGGGACGAACTCTCATCACTGCCCATGCCTGGAAATAAAACGGGCATATCCTGCATTGCCTCCAATCTTACTAAACTACAGGGGCACAGAAATAGGTTGGATTTTATCCGCCTGCTGAAAAAAGAAATCCCTGCTGTTGATTTTTTTGGAAGAGGCAGCAATTTTATAGCCGATAAAATGGATGGCCTCCTGCCTTACCGATTCAGTATTGCTTTAGAAAACACTGCCATACCTTACTATTTTACAGAAAAGATAACCGATTGTTTCCTGGCTTATACAATTCCGGTTTATTATGGTTGTAAAAACCTGGCTGACTATTTTCCCGAAAGATCTTTTATTCAGATCGATATAGAAGAACCGGCCAGGACAATTGAACAGATCAGGCAAATAGCTGAAAATGATGACTGGCAGCAAAGGATCCCCGCTTTGCAGGAAGCCCGGCAACTGGTTTTAAATAAATATCAGCCCTTGGCCGGATCTGCTTCCATACTACGGAATACTCACCCGTCTGCTAAACGAAAATTAACCCTCACCCCGGTCCCCGATAGCCTGAAAGTTAAACTCCGGAAATTATTAGGCCGCCAGGCTTAAAAAAGTGGTCCGGCAAGGCTTCCCACTCTCCGTTTATTACGATAGGAAATAGAACTTAACCCCGGGGTAGGATGGCGTAGCTTTACATGAAAAGAAAGTTTCTACAAGACATTTCAGCCAGTACAATACAGGTTGTACTTAACCAGTCATTGGGGTTGCTGATATTCATTCTTACTTCCCGCTATCTTTCTAAACCCGTTTATGGTGAATTTAATTGGTCACTGGCCATACTTACTTTTGCCACAACCGTTTTAGGCCTGCGACTCGAGCAGATCGTTGTACGAAAAGTAGCAGCAGGCGAGAATCCTTCGGGCATGCTCACACTTTTTGCCGGTCATACATTTTTCTTTGGCCTTTTATTTTACCTGTTCCTCTTTATTGCAAGCCAGGTTTTTCCGGCATTTTTCAAACAACACGATCTTTTGTTGGTACTTGCTGTCAGCCAGTTGCTGATATTCTTTTCATCTCCCTTCAAGCAACTGACCAATGGGAAAGAGCATTTTAAATTATTGGCTGTGATGTCATCTGTTTCAAATTTTGTGAGGACCGCCGGACTTTTATTAGTGGTATTATTTTCGGCACTCACCATTGAACAGGTACTTGTTATTTATATCATTTCTGCATTCGTTGAACTGATCACCTGTGTATACATTGTTCAGTTTAAACTCGGGATACAGCTTGGTTCAAAGTGGATATTGAAAGATTATTTCGCCCTGCTTCGTGAGTCGGTACCGCAAATCGGATCTGTTTTTTTGAATGCTGCAATTGCGAGGTTTGACTGGATATTGCTTGGAATATTTTCAACGACCGTAATTACGGCAGAATATAGTTTTGCTTACAGGGTATTTGAGCTCTGCCCTTTGCCAATGCTGATACTGGGTCCGGTATTATTAAGCCGCTTCTCCAGGTATTTCAGCAGGCATAGCGAAAATTCACTGGTGGAAAACAAAACAGAATTGGGGTTTTTTATCCGTTACGCTATGATTGCGGCTACGCTGCTGCCTCTTATTTTAAATATAGTCTGGATACCGTTGGTAGATACCCTTACCAATAACAAATATGGTGAAGTAAATAGGATTACTTTTTTCCTGCTTTCGCTTTGTCTGCCGTTTCAGTATATGACCAACTTGCTATGGACGGTTGAGTTTTCACAAAATCGTCTGACACGGGTATTGAAGATAACGGCAATAACCTGTCTCATTATTATTGCCGGCGATCTGCTGCTGATTCCATTAATGAATGCTAGAGGTGCAGCTGCAGTTTACCTGTTGGCAACCTGTATTGAATATATTCTTTATCTGCGTACTTCTGTTATAAAAAAGATACGGGAAAGCTGGAAGTCGGTCATTATGTGCATGAGCATCGGTCTGCTTAGTGGTTTTGCCGCGGAATTTATTACAGGATCAGTTTATATAAAATTACTCTCAGCGGTTTGTATATACATTCCTTTCTTATTCATCAGTAGCCAGGTAAAAAGAAATGATTGGCAATTGGTAAAAGAGTGGGTGAAATAAAATGGCAAAAGCATAAAATGAGAACACTTACTTTTTACGACCTGAAAAAAAGAGCTTCCAGGATAAGCTGGCCCTTGCTTGTATTCCTGTTGCTAGCTCTGAATGTAAAGCTGGTTGTAAAAATCGCAGCTATTCTGCTGGTTTGTATCTATAACAGGAAGGAATTTTCGGCGAGGAATTTTTTCAGGCAACGGTATCTCTGGTTTTATTTCGGCATGATCTGTATTGGACTCATTAACCTGCTGCTGCAATACCGGTCATTAAATGTTGCATACCTGGCAACAGCAATCATGGGACTCTCATTCTGGGTAATGTCGGCCCTAATTGCTTACCAGTTGTTTATAATTATTCAGAAAGAAGACAATACAAAACTTCACAATGCTATCTGCATTTTTTTATTGCTGCATTGTGCTGCCATTTTTGTTAATTTCTTATTGATCGTTGTTGAAACGGGTTCATTAAACCCATATACCTATAAGGGTCTTAACCAGAAATATTACATTAGTACGGGTGATTCAATAATGGGCATAACCTTTGATGCGCCGGTAGCCACCGCATTCATATGTGCTTTTGGCCTCATTTATTTTCTTTACAGGCAACGGTTTCTTTTGGCACTGGTTTCAATGGCAGCCCTGCTTATTATGGCAAGCAATTTTGCCAACCTTATACTGATCGGAGTTTTATTTTTTGCTTTTGTTTTTTACAGTAACCGGCTGCAGAAAAGTTTTATTCTTATCAGCCTCGTGATGCTCGTGGTCTTTATGGCCAGGATCTCGCCCCAGAACAATGAACACGTAGGCAGGATATTTTACCAGGTCATCAATAAGCCTTATGATCTTCCCCCGGTAAAAGTAATTCCCCTTGCACAGTTAAAGAAAGAGCCTGATAGTGTGTTGACGTTTGATGAACGAAGAAAGAAATATGCCCAGAATTACATCGATAGCATGAATACGATCAGGCTTGGTTCAGATTTCAAAGAGCCTGAAAGCATTGTAGAAAAAAAGAATAATCCTGATACCGGCATCAAAAAAGACAACAATATCTTTTTCCAGTTTCGGGAAAGTGAAGTGACAGAAAAAAAAATTAACCAGTATTCCGCTTTTATGAACGAGGTGTACCCGGCTGAAAAAGAGGATAGCCTCATAAAGCAGTACAACTGGAAGAACCCGGGTAAATTTATTGCGGGCAAGCAGCTCTGTGATTTTTTTAGGGCTCATCCTGCTAAGGCTCTTACCGGGGCAGGTGTAGGCAACTTCTCATCAAGACTGGCGTTTAAGGCAACCTTATTAAATATTGCAGGACGCTACCCGGCAAAATGGAAATACATCAACCCTGATTTTCTATATAACCATCTTTTTCTTTACCTCTATTATCACTCACAGGATCAGAGCAAACACGAAGCTTCCAATACGCCTGATGCCGTGTATTACCAGGTGATGGGTGAGTATGGAATATTAGGGATGATCTTTCTGCTGGTCCTTTACTTTGGATTTTTTATCCGTCGTGTTCACGTTAAAAGCTATGGATTGCCTTTGTTTTTATTACTAACCGGATCTTTTTTTGCTGAATACTGGTTTGAACAGTTTTCTATTGTAGTCTTATTTGAACTGTTGTTTTTTGTTGATATAAAAGACATGCGCAGGGAGGAGCAGGAAGTATGAAAGTGCCTCTTATTACTGTACTGATGCCTGCATATAATGCAGAAAAATATATCGGCGAAGCCATCGGCTCTGTACTGAACCAATCATTTACTGACTTTGAACTGCTGATCATCAATGACGGCTCAGCCGATGCAACAGAAAAGATCATCCGCTCTTTTACTGATGACCGGATCCGCCTCATAAACCAAACCAACAAGGGCGTTTCTGCCGCATTGAATATGGGATTGCTGAATGCCAATGCAGAATTGATAGCCCGGTTTGATGCGGATGATATCTGCCTGCCTCAACGGCTGGAAAAACAATTCAACTTTTTTAAAGAAAACCCCGGCTATGTATTGGTGGGATCTGATGCGGAGTATGTTGATATGAATGGAGAGTTCGTTTTCACATTTGAGTACTCCGGCTACAGCGATGAGGAAATAAGAAACCTGCCTTACCAGGTTTGCCCGTTTTCTCATCCCACGGTAATGTATAAAAAAGATCTAGTAATAGCTGCAGGCATGTACGATATCAATGCGCACAATTTTGAAGATCATTTATTGTGGCGAAAAATGATCCAGTTAGGTAAAGTGTGCAACCTGAAGGAAAATCTTATTAAATACCGGTTTAATCCCGGGTCAGTAACAATTGATGAAAGGTGGCGCGGAGAACGCTTTGCTAAACTAAAGTATGATGCTATCAAAAATGGTTATATCGATAAGGAGACCGGAAAAGAAATTTTAGATATTCTGGCAAACCAGGATACAGCCAGAATAAAAGAAGGGTCTTACTATTCTTTACTTTCTAAAAAATACCTGTTCAATAACTACGACATAGCCAAAGCAAGGCGGAACATTGGTGCGCTCATTAAAACCAACCCGTTAAAGTTACAGGGATATATGCTGCTTGCTTTAACCCTTTTTCCGAGACCGGTTTTAAAAAAAATGTATAAAGTTAATAAATCAGCTTATGCGAAAGCAACTTAATAAAATCATATCACGATTAAAAGGCAGGAGTTATGAGATAGACGGGAGGATCCCTTACTCCTATTTGTTTTCATTGACCTGGGCGAGGGGTATTATGCGTATAAGGGGCTTTTTAAGCGGGGTGAAAAACGACGGATTTTTATTCATAGGAAGAAATGTAACGCTTAAGGCAAGGTCAATGATGAAAGCAGGCAGGGGGGTTACCATCCATAACGGTTGTTACATAGATGCTTTGTCAACAGGTGGTATTGTCTTCGGCAACAATGTTTCTGCGGGAAAAAAAACAAGGATAGAGTGCACAGGCAACCTGCAAATGATCGGAAAGGGTATGACCGTTGGAGATAATGTGGGGCTTGGGTCGGATAATTTTTTTGGTGCAGCTGGCGGAATTGAAATAGGGGATGATTGCATATTGGGCAACTTCATCAGTTTTCATTCTGAAAATCATAACTACAGCGATCCTTCAGCAGCAATCAGGTTGCAAGGGGTTACAAGAATTGGAATTAAGGTTGGAAAGAATTGCTGGATAGGTTCCAAAGCCACCATACTTGATGGCGCCTTGATTGAGGGCGGATGTATCATAGCAGCGGGTTCAGTAGTTAAAGCCGGGGTTTACCATGCAGATGGTATCTATGGCGGTGTTCCGGCAACATTTATTAAAAAAAGATTTTGATGAACTAAAAATCTACAGGTATCCATGAAAGTGGTTTTTATCGTACGGGCAACATTATACAGCACGCCGGGTGGCGATACCATCCAGGTGAATGAAACTGCACGCCATTTAAAAGAAATGGATGTGGAGGTAGATATCCGTAAGGCTGATGAAACGATCGGGTACAACGACTATGACCTGCTTCACTTTTTTAATATCACCCGCCCGGCAGATATGCTGGTTCATGTTAAACGGTCTGGAAAACCATTTGTGGTTTCAACCATTCTGATAGACTATTCTGATTATGATAAAAAGGAACGGCATGGCTTGAGTGGAAAAATGCTCAGCCTGCTTTCTGCCGATGGAATAGAATACCTGAAAACAATTTACCGTTGGGTAACCGGTAAAGACAGACTGGTCAGTATGGCTTACCTGTGGATAGGCCAGCGCCGGAGTATAAAAAAGATCCTGCGTGAAACAAAAGAGGTACTGGTTCAGGCAGAAGCAGAATACTTCGCTTTGTTAAAACGATATGGCATCGTTCCTGAATATTCAGTTGTTTACAATGGGGTGAATACAGAACTGTTTCAGTACACAACAACAACGAACAGGAATGAGAACCTGGTGCTTTGTGTGGCAAGAATTGAGGGGATAAAGAATCAATACAATCTTATCCGGGCACTGAATAATTCAGCCTATAAATTATTGCTCATTGGAGATGCAGCACCAAACCAGCAAAATTATTACGAACAATGTAAAAGCATTGCGGCAGAAAATATTTCTTTCGTCAGCCATTTACCCCAGGAACAGCTTGTAAATTATTACTCCGCTGCCAGGGTTCATGTGTTGCCCAGTTGGTTTGAAGTATGCGGGCTTTCTTCGCTGGAAGCCGCAGCCATGGGTTGCCGGGTGGTGATCAGCAATAAAGGATTCGCTCCCTCTTATTTTAAAAACGATGTCTTTTACTGCGATCCGTCAAAGCCCAATACGATCCTGGAAGCGGTTAATGAAGCAGCAACGGCAAATGTGAATGGCGAATTACAAAAAAGGGTTCTTCAGAATTATACCTGGCAAAAAACAGCCGAAAAAACATTATCTGTTTATAAAAAATACATAGCCTGATGCAGTCATTGAACATTGCAATAATCGGTTCAAGAGGGATCCCCAATTATTATGGCGGGTTCGAACAAATGGCCCAATACCTTGCCGTTGGATTATTAAACAAAGGGCATGAGGTAACGGTTTACAATTCGCATAATCATCCTTTCAAGGGAGATGAATGGAATGGCGTGAAGATCATCCATTGCTTCGATGCGGAAAATATGATCGGCACGGCCGGGCAATTTGTTTATGATTTTAATTGTATCGTGAATGCACGGAAGAAAAAATTTGATGTGCTGTTATTCCTGGGATATACCAGTAGTTCGGTATGGGGTAAAATCTTTCCAAAGAATGCTGTTATCATTTCCAACATGGACGGCATGGAATGGAAACGGGACAAGTACAGCAAACCGGTACAGAAATTCCTGCGCTATGCCGAAAAGCTGGCGGTTAAATACAGCCATTATTTTATTGCCGACTCTACGGTCATTCAAACCTATGTAGAAAAGAAGTACAATATTACAAGCAAATATATTCCTTACGGTGCCGAGATATTTGCCAACAAGAATGAATGCATACTGGCAAAATATGCTGTTTCAAAGAACAATTACCATATGCTGATGGCCAGGATGGAGCCGGAGAATAATATTGACATGATACTGGAAGGCTTTCATAAAAGCAATTCGGAAAAGACATTCATTGTAATAGGTAATCATCATAATTCATACGGCAAACTGATGTATAATAAATACAGTTCTGATAAGCGAATTCATTTTGCCGGGGCCGTTTACGACGCCGAAATAACGAATACCCTCCGGGCCTATTGCAAACTTTATTTTCATGGCCACAGCGTAGGCGGTACCAACCCATCGTTGCTGGAAGCCATGGCAAATGGTTCCATCATTGTAGCACACGACAACGACTTTAACCGGGCGGTGCTGAAAGCGGATGCCTACTATTTTAAAAATGCAGACGACGTACTTCGGCTGGTTGTAAAAAGCAATGGCCATAAAGAGAGTGCCATTATGGTGGAAAATAATTTTGTAAAGATCGAAGAGCAATACAACTGGCCCAATATTGTAAACATGTACGAGGATTTTATTATTGACTGTTACAACCGATCAAAAAAATGAAGCAACTGTTTTTGATCGACGATACCATTGCCAATAAGGTCAGCTATTATCACCTGGCCCTTTTTCTTATTGCCCTGCCCTTCGATTTTTTTTACAGCGAACTCATCCTGATAAGTTTTGGGCTTCATACATTTATTCATGTACGGAAAGAGGACTGGCAACGGGTATTCAGTAAACAGGTGCTTATACAGGCTTCTCTCTTTCTTCTTGGACTGATCGCCATTTCCTATAGTACCGATAAGCCGGAAGCCATTAATGTAACCACCCGGCAGCTCGCCATCCTGATCTTCCCTGTTTTGTTTGCCCTTACCAGCCTGGAAATGGAAAAATACAGGATGAACCTCTTCTGTATTTTTGGATTTACCTGCATGGTTACCGTATTATACCTGTATGCCGATGCGGTTCGTACAGTCTTTTATTTTCACCTGCCGTTTTCCTCCCTTTTTACCACCGTGTTCATGAACCACAATTTTTCACTGCCGATAGGGATACATGCCACTTATTTATCAGTTTACATTGCCTTTTCGCTGCTGGTATTTTTATACATCCTTTTAAAAAAGGAGAAGCAGCAACAAAAGTGGATCTATATTCTTTCTTCTGTAATACTTTTTGCAGGGCTGATACAACTCTCTTCCAGGGCCGCTTTTATAGCTTTCTTAATGGTGATCAACCTGGCATTTCCTTTTTTACTTTTCAAAGGGAAGAAACGAATTGCCTTTTTTATTGCTGCTTCCCTGGTATCAGCCGGTACGTTGCTGATCATTGTGAATGTAGATTCTTTTAAAACCAGGTATATAAGTGAACTGAAGACCGACCTCACGAACGATGTAAAAATAATTGAGAACTCAGAACCGAGGTTGGCAAGATGGAATGCCATAGCAGAGTTGGTAAAAGCATCCCCGGTTCTTGGGTATGGTACCGGCGCTGAAAAAAAACTGCTGAAGGAAAAATATTTTGAGAAGGGGCTTTATATTTCTTACCTGAATGAATTCAATACCCACAATGAATACCTGGGTGTATTGCTTAAAACGGGACTGGTGGGACTTTTGTTATTTTTATATATCCTGTATTTCGGGTTTGCATCGGCCATTCAGAACCGGGACCTTCTTTTTCTGAGTTTTATGATCATCATTGCCATTGTTTCGGTTTCGGAAAATATTCTCGATCTGAATAAGGGCATCTTTTTTTACAGTTTTTTCTTTTCTTTCTTCTTATGCAAAACAAAATATGCATTGCTGAAGGAATTAACGCCGGCTGCTGCAAATACAGGCAACCAGCCAATATTAAAATCCGTTTAATCCCACAAGAAAAGGAGTAAATAATGAAGTCGCTGTCAGTAGTAATAATCACGTACAATGAAGAAAAGAATATCAGGCGTTGTATTGAATCGGCGAAGCAAATAGCAGATGAAATTATAGTGTTGGATTCTTTTTCGGATGACGGCACCGTGGGCATTGCACTTTCTTTAGGTGCCGTGGTGAAGCAGTTGCGGTTTGACGGGTACATCAAGCAAAAGAATAAGGCCATTGAGCTGGCAACAAATAACTACGTGCTGCTGCTGGATGCAGATGAAGCGATAAGCGGGGAATTGGCAAACAGCATTTTAAAAGCAAAAGCAGATTTTATTTATAAAGCATATTCCATGAAGCGCTGCAGCATATTCCGTGGTAAGTATATCAGGCATGGCCTGTGGTACCCTGATAAGAAACTGCGGCTTTTCGACAAGCGATTTGGCAACTGCGGGGGATTGAACCCACACGATAAAATTATTATGCACAAAGAGGTGGAGGTAAAATTGCTGGAAGGTGACCTGATCCATTATACCTATGAAACACTGAAGGAATACCGGGTAAGAAATGAAGAAGTGAGTACGGTAGCCGCCCAGTCGCTTTACAATGCCGGTATCCGGAGGTCGAGATTAAAAATTATTTTCAGCCCCCTGTGGGCTTTTATTAATGGCTATTTTTTACGGCTTGGCTTTTTAGAAGGGTATGAGGGGCTTGTAATTGCGGTGAATACATCGCAGCAATGTTATTCAAAATATCAGAAACTGCGCCAGCTTCAGCGGGAAGATATTACTGAAGTGGCCTGGGAAAAATCTTATTAAACACCGATTGATAAAAACCGCCCAAAATATATTAAAAACACTGGGGTATTTCGACCTGTTTCAATACCCGTTGACCAGGGCAGAGATCCGTTTGTTTCATGGGGAAGAAATTCCGCATTCAGAAATTGATGCAGCACTTGAGCAGTTGCTGGAAGAGAAGATCGTTTTCCGGCTGGAAGAATTTTATTCACTCCAAACTGATTTTGTGCTTGCAGAAAGACGGCGGAGTGGAAATGCGCTTGCTGCCAGTCAAATGAAAACGGCCGGCCGGGTGGCCAGGTTTCTTTCAAAATTTCCTTATGTAAAAGGGATCGCTGTTTCGGGATCACTTTCAAAAAATTTTGCCACGCAAAAAACTGACATCGACTTTTTTATTGTTACAGAAGCAAACAGGCTGTGGATAGCCAGAACGTTCATGCACCTGTATAAGAAGATCACGTTTTTAACCGGGCGCCAGCACTGGTATTGCATGAATTATTATGTAGATGTAGAAAGCATGGAAATAAAAGAGAAAAATGTTTTCACCGCCATGGAATCGGTAACGCTTTTACCGATGCAGGGTAAAAAGGCAATGGATGATTTTATGACAGACAATGACTGGGTAGTTGGTTATTTCCCATCTAAAAAAATAATAACAGACGGCATACCGGAAATAAGGCCGGGCATTTTAAGAAGAATAACAGAAAAAATATTCAATACAGGCCTCGGTGATAAACTAGATGCCTGGCTGATGCATGTAACAGAAAAGCGTTGGCAGAAAAAAACCCGGCTTCGCCAACTGAACAGTAACGGCCATGTAATGAGTATGGTTGTGAGCCGGCATGTTTCAAAGCCTGACCCGAAAAACTTCCAGGATAAAGTTGTTGAGCGTTACCGGGCCAAAGTGCAGCAGTTGCTGCAAATGAAAGATAAAACAGCCTCCATTGTTTTATAAGCCCGGCTTTTTTCTGACTGAAATGATATAGTAGTCGCCCATATTTCTCCAGGGGCATTTGCCCTTCCACTTTTCTTCCTTCGATCCCAGGAATGCATAAAGCTTCGGGTGCTTTTCCGCAAAGTCTTCCATATAGGACGGAGGAACCAGGGTGCACAGGCCTTCAACAGCAACCATGTCAAATTCTTTCTGCAAATGTTTTATTATGAACGAGGGGTTGTAATACCAGCATTTGAAATATTCGCCTTCTATATGTGCTGTCACTCCCTTGCTGCTTAAGAACCTCCGGAATGCTGTTTTAAATTTTCCTTTGAACAGTAACAGGAATTCCCACAAACAGAATTTTGGCAGAATTACCAGGGTGGCAATACCCCCGGGCTTTAATAAAGAAAAAAAAGAATCCAATACTTTATCCAGCTCGCCGGTACAGTTCAGTCCGGCAAAATTAGAAAAGATAAGGTCATACCGGGTTTGTTGTTTTAAATTTTCCAGTTGGGTGAAAGAAATGGTCTCGGTACTTATTTTATCAGCAAGCTTCAATGCCGCTACTTTATTTTTTAAAATATCCTGCATACCGGCAGACAGATCTGTTGCATGTACCGTGTGGCCTTGTTGTGCAAACCAAATAGCATCCTCACCCGTGCCACTGTTCAATTCAAGGATGTTACTGTGTGGAAGAAGATATTGCTGAACATGGTTCCTTACCCGTTCTCTTTTGTATTGAATGATGGTATTACTGCCGTACAGTTCATCAAAAGCCGCCGATTGCCGGGTAAATGCCGCTGCCGTCCGTTGCTCATTTTCCTTAGATGGATTCATATGACGGCTTTTTCCAGTTGATGCAGTTTTTGTTTGTCGAGAAAAGCTGCAGGGGTATAATAAATACCCGACAAGGCTTTCTTAAGCACCCTGAAGTTACTTTTAAAGGGGTGGGAAAAAAGTTGCTTAATATTTTCAATGGCAATATGCTGGCGATAGGTTTTATGTACGTACCGGTGAAGCTGTTTGTAAAATGCCGGCTGGTACGTATTGCGGAACATAAGGGCCAGTTCATCCGAATCGGTCCAATTTGTTTTTTCCTTTAATTCTGTTTTTACTTTTTCGAAAAAAACTGTACCGGGCAGTGGATAGGAAACAGAGATGCCGATCTCGTACGGCAGCAGTTTATTGATCATGCTTATGGTCTTCTCAATATCTTCTTTGGTTTCACCGGGATAACCAAACTGGATGAAGAAGGAAGGCTTTATACCGTTCTTTTTCAGCAACCGGGTAGCTTCATAGATCTGTTCCACTATTGTGCCTTTATCCATTGCATCTAATATTTTTTGCGAACCGCTCTCGGCACCCATCCATATATTATCGCAACCGGCCCTTGCCAGGTCTTTGATATTATTTTCCTGTAACAACAGGTCAACCCTTCCCTGCATTTTAAATTTGAAGTGCAGTTTCTCTTTTTCAACAAGATCAGCAAATGCATTTACCCAGCCGGGTTTCAAACCAAAGATATCGTCACAAAACCAGATGTGGTCGAACTGAAATTTTTCTTTCAGCATCTTCAGTTCAGCAACAGCATTTTCAGGACTGCGGCTATTGTAACGGTTCCCGTAAATGGGTTTGGCACACCAGTTACACTTGAAAGGGCAACCCCTGGTTGTTCCCATGTTCATGGAAAAATAACCGGCATGGTTCAGCCACATTTTCCGGTAGGGTTCCATATCTACCAGGTCCCAGGCCGGGAAGGGAAGCGAATCCAGTTCCTTGATAACATTTCTCCGCTGTGTTTTTACAACAGCACTATTTTGTTTGAAAGCAAGTCCTTCAATATTGAAAAAATCTTTTTTGTTCCGGTCGGAGAGGACATCGGCCGGGGCGCTGCCGTTGTTGGCGTCCCCGCCAACAACATTAGATAATGTATTCACCAGTTCAAGCAGACTGAATTCCGCCTCACCGAGTAAAATAAAATCAGCCCCTTCATTCAAATACATTTCATACCGGTCGGTAGAATCGGAGCTGGATACGATCACGGTACAGCCACGTTCCTTTGCCAGCCTTATCATTTTAAATGCCGCTTCCCGCATGTTTGTGAGGCACATCTTGGTGAGGTAGTTGAAGCCATCATCGTACAACACAAAAAAATCGGGTGTACTTTTTTCCAGGTAAGGGATAACTTCTTCCGGCTGTTTGGCAAACATGGTATCAAACAAACTTACTTTATACCCATTCCCTCTCATTAAAGCTGCTGCATATAGAGTGCCCAGTGGTGCATAGGGCTGTCCCGTGGCCCATTGTTTGGGATCAAAACGTAAAAAATATGAGTGCGAAAAAAGAATGTTCTTCATTTAAAGCATTGTTCCGGGTGATAAGTTAAGATAACAAACACATTTTATGCAGGTTTCGTTTTTGGCGGTATCCAGGTTGCGCCTGAAATCAACAGCGCTTTCACTGTTAATGATCCTATCCAGTTTTTCGTTTTTGATATTTCCGTACGGCTGATGAAAAAAACAGGGCCTTACAGTTCCATCAGCTTCCACCACCACCGACACCCAGGGCGCATTACATTTTTTGTAGGGGAAATCATTGTACCCATAAAAAGCAGCATAGTAGGAATAAATGTTCTGGATCTTTTCCCTGCTTTCTGCAATGAACCGCCTGTCGAAATCATTTTTATTATTCACAAATAAGAAATCAATGACCGTTCTAAATTCACTCAGCTCTTTTTCTTCTATTAAGATCTCGTGTTGCCTGGCACTGTCCCAAACCATTTCCCGGTTAAAAGCATGACTGCTTACATCGGCCGGTAAAAAACTGACCTGGTCTATACCGATCTGTTTGGCACTTTCAATGATCTGTGGCCAGGTATTGTAATTAAGGCGGTGTATCACCGTCCGGGAACTGATCCGGAATGCAGGCATTAATGACTTGATGGCTTTAATGCCCTCCGCCATTTTATTAAAAGCACCGGGAATATTGCGGATATGATCGTGAGTTGTTTCATCGCCATCAAGTGATACGATCACATCATCTACCCATTTCACCAGCGCCTCTGCATTTTTTTTAAGGGTGAGCCCTGTTGATAACAAACTGATCTTTATATTTTCCTTATTCAGTATTTCACAGAGCCTGAAAAAATTTGCATTGAGCAATGCTTCGCCACCTGACATCAGTACCTGTTGTGTTCTCAGGTCTTTCAGGGTACTCATTAATCCAAGCACATCTTCTTCTGTCAACTGCTTCAGGTTGTGGTTGCCTTTCCAGATATCACACATTACACAGCGGCAGTTGCAGGCGCTGTGCGGCATCAGTATCACAATGGGCAAAGCGCTTAACTTATGCGTATGCAGGCTTCGGTATCGCTTGTATGTTTGATATGGTGACTGCAGCAGCATATTAACTGTACCGGTTTTTTATGGTTATCCAGTAAAAAGGATTCTTCTTAATGGATAATTTATTTTTCCATGAATGCGGGTGATGAAGGATCTTGTACTGGAAATTTTCCAGCTCTGAAATGTTATGGTGAAAATAATGGCCTGCCATTTCGGGGAAACCCAGCCGGTTGCAGTGTTCTTTTGTGCGCTGCCTGGCTGCTTCCATTTCATGCTGCAGGTAAAAAGGGGAGTCCATGATATGAATTTCTCCCAGTAAGGTCAGGTGTTCCAGCGAAGCGCTTATGACCTGCTCCAGCGATCGAAAATACTGGATGGAGGCAGCGAAAAGGATCATGTCAAATTTCTTATCCTTGAGTTCATCTGCCTGCAGGGTTCCGTTTATAAAATTCAATCCCGGTATTTTTTTAAAGACACGTTTAGCCTGCTCCAGTTCCGGTGTATTAACATCCACCCCGGTTACCTCAACATCGGCAGCGCTTGCCAGCCTGGCAGAAAGCCAGCCATTGCCACAACCAACTTCCAGTATATTCAGGATACTGCTTCGCTGCTTTACATAACTCAGCAATGCCCTGCAGGAATTTTTCCGGATGATCCATTCCCTGTAATACGGATGTGTACTGTGAATGGCAGGCAGCAAGGAAACCTCATCGTCGGTGTACATTCTTCCTTCTTTCCTGCGCAGGCGGGTGTAGAGTTTTTCAAATTTTTCCGAAGTGGAATATGTGGCCGTGTTATTCATAGTGCGTTTTCAATTTTGAAGATCAAAATTTTTTCGAGCATATTTTTTTTACTGTGTACGCAACGAAGTGCAAAACCATTCTTCTTTGCAAAGCCAGCGATCATTTCCATGTCACAGGTTTCCATCAGCACCATACCTATTTCAGTTCCGGCATTTATATAACCAGGCAGTGTGTTAAAAAGGGCTGAAAAATATTCTCCCTGCTCGCCGCAAAACCATGCATGATCCTTGGCCGTTACCGGCTTTTTTTTATAATACGGCGGATTAATGGCAATGATGTCGAATGGTTGTTTTGGAATAGCATTAAAAAGATCTGATTCGATCACGGCTATCTCCACCTTATTTTCTTCGCTGTTCTTTATGAGGAATTCCACAGCCACCGGGTTGATATCCGAAGCAGTGACCCGGGCACCTCTCTTTGCAGCTGCGATGGAGATGAGTCCGCTGCCGCAGCCCAGCTCTAAAAAATTCTTTCCCTTCAGCGGCATTGTGTTTACATATTGCAACAGCAATTGGGTACTGAAAAAAAATCCGGGATGAAAAACTTCGGGTGCAATGGCAAGGCGGATATCCCCGTGCCGGTACATTCTTGTTTTGGCCAGGTATTTTACCAGCAAAGGTTTGTATGTGAGCGCAACGATATGTTTGAATGCCGTGTTCAATACCTTATTAAAGTTTATACAGTTGTGAACCACATAGGAACCTAGAAAACATAGTAAATACAAATGGTCTTTATCTTCTTCTATTGTGCCTTATGTTCCTAAGTTGTTCAATAAAAAAATCACGAAACCTAAAATCCTTCTATCTCCGGTTGCCGGTATTTCCACAGTATCTGCAATGCTTTCAACTCATACGGTTTTTTGTACAACCCTGCCTTATAGCGCAACGAAGCAATATTGCGAAGCACCTTCCGCTTCAGGTCTGTCAACTTTATATCAGATGCAGTTGGATAATATCCATTCAATACCGTTTCAAAATCTTTGATCTTGTTGATCATCTCAGGCGTTAACCAGGGGGTGAGCGGATTTTTACGCAGGTCAAAACTTTCCCATTGCGGACTGATCCAGTCTTCCAGTTTTTCAGGAAAATGAAAACCACTGCCCAACACTTTGTTGTACATATCGCTGCCTTCTGTTGGTACCGGGCTGTACACATAGATGATGATCTCGGTCCGGGGGTTGATCTGTTTTATCTCTTTGATGAATGCAATGTCCTGGTCTATCTGTTTCATGGCCTGCTCGGGCGTATCGGCCGGGGTACCCAAAACAAATGAGTATTCCGGAATGATATCGAATCTTCCTATCCGGGCAGCAAAGAACCTTATCTCGGCCGCCGTTTGTGTACCACCCTTGTCCATCTTTTTTAAGATCTCGTCATTACCGGTCTCTGCACCAAAGAAGATCATCTTGCAACCACTCTCCCGCATCAGCGCCAGCGATTCATCGGAATATTTATCAATGGTATCAATGCGGCCTTCTCCCCACCAAACCATTTTCTCCGGTTTGATCAGTTTTGAAAACTCAACCGTTCTTTTTTCCGATACAAAAAAATTGTTATCGTGAAATTCGATGGCATTGCCGCCGAAATTATCTTTCAGGTATTTGATGTCTTTATAAATAAGTTCTGCCGATTTTCCCCTCCACCTTGCATTGTAAATAGGAACTACGGCACAGAACGAACACTTGAACGGGCACCCCATGCTGGAATGGTAAGCGATAGTTTTTGTGCCGAGATATGTCTTACCCAAATATTTCTGGAGGGGATAAAATGAATTCAGTTTTTCATAAGGCAGCGGCGGCAACTCATCGGGATCATATAATTCATCCTTCATCGTTTTAATGACCTGTTCACCCGACCTGTAAATGAGATTACGGATGAGTTCATGCGGCGTATTATTTTCCAAGGCATCAAGCAGTGCCGGAAAAGACCGTTCGCCGGGGCCGTTGATCACAAAGTCAACATAAGAAGAATTCAACACAGCCTTCGATTGGTTGGAAGGAAAATAACCACCCCAGATTATTTTTATTGATGGAAACAAGGCCCGGATATTTTTTGAAACGGGAATTGCCTGCTTCAATTGCGGGCCGGGCATACAGGTGCAGCCGAAATATCCAAAGCTGCCATCCAAGAGATACCCGTTGATCTTTTCCCAGGGATCGGTTTCCAGGTTGCCATCCACGATCACATAATCATACAGTCCTTCTATCGAGGATGCAATGCTGAGAATGGAATTAGGTATTCTCGGCTTATAATCAGCGCTTCGTGGATTGAATAAAAGGACCCTGTTCATGCGATCGTAAATGGGCGTAAATGCCTATTCTTCAAATCGGTTCAGCGCAGTAAATAGTTGCCTGTAAGCCCGGTTTTGTGGCGCCAGGTGGCATAGCTGTTATGGATATGGGCAAGGGTATCCATTTCGTCACTTATTTGCCGGGCAGAACTGATCTTAAACAGCAGTATTTTATGAATTCCGTGTACAAACGAATTTATCAACACCAATTCCTTATATGCCAAAGCATGTTCGGGCAAGGGCCATTGCAGTTGCTTCGACAATGATTGGGAAAATGGAAAATTCTCCCTGGGTTTTAGTTCCTGCATGTGATTTTTTCCCAACCCATATACCATTTGGTATAATTCGGCGTGTACCTGGGATAGTAAAACTTTTCCGGCCGCTTCCACCTGCTCACAAGCCTTGCCCCCCACCCGGAGGGAGATGATATAATGTTCTTCATCGGGCTGGCCGTGCAGATCGGTGGGGAAGAGGTTGAACAAACTACCATCACTTACCGTGATCAGTGAAATGATCCTTGGCACCGCATAAGCGATCTGCACCTGTGTATACAGGTTGTCGTGCAGGAAAACATTTCCCGGCTTTTTGTTGAACCAGGTATTACTGACCCGGTTAACAGATTGGTGAAAATCCGAAAGAAAATGATGAGCACCATGTGTGCCTTCATAATAGAAGATATTGTTATGGCTGGCTCTTTGTTTCTTTATCAAATAAAGATCAAGCGAAGCAAGGGCATCCTTTCTTTCATATAATTCGTTTGGTTTTAAAAGTTCGTGACTGAAGATGAGTTGTATGGATGCCGGCAGGCCCGGATCAGCAAATGCAAGAACGAGTGGGCAATACCCTACAAACAGATGTTGGTTTGTAATATCTTTAATAATATGGGTATCGGTAACGAGGTAAACATGAAGCGGCTGGTAAAATAGCCCTTTGGCAAAGCAGAGATATTCCTGCGGGTAATAAAGCCCGTTGAACTTATCCAGTATTTTCTTTACCAGCTTCATATTTAAAACTAAGGAAAATAATTGCAAAAAGAATGAAGATCGTTAGTACCGGTTATGCCAAAACACGCACATTCAATGATCCGGGGCAATGGCTTGATCGTATAAGTTTTTATACCGGGATACTGGAAGAACTGGCAAAAAAAAATGAAGTGGAGAGCATTGAACAGATCAACTACAGCGGCAGGATGGAAAGGAATGGGGTGGGGTATCATTTCCTGAATTTCAAAAACCCCGGTTCATATTTTCCCTGGCGACAGCATCAATATATTAAAAAACTAAAACCAGCTGTGGTTTTGGTGAACGGGTTCATCTTTCCGCTTCAGATCATGCAATTGCGATTTATATTGGGTAACAAGGTAAAGATCGCTGTTATCAACCGGGCAGAAAAACCTGGTATTGGAAAAAGAAAGTTTTTACAACGGCTGGCCGATCGCTGTGTTCAACAGTATTTTTTTGCTTCAGAAGAAATGGGAGCAGGCTGGATACAGCAGGGAATAATAGCAAACAAAAACAAAGTTGCGGCAGTAATGCAAGCCTCGTCCCCTTTTTTTGTTATGAAAAAAGAAGAAGCCCGGAAAAAAACCGGAATTACCGGTGCCCCGGTTTTTTTATTTGTTGGAAGACTGGATGCCAATAAGGACCCGGTGAACATACTAAAAGCATTTGAGGTATTTATAAAGCAACAGCCATTGGCAAAACTTTATATGATCTACCAGGCAGACGAACTAAAACCCGAAATAGGGAAACTTATTGCAGGCAACCGGGATCTTCAAAAAACAGTTGAACTGGTTGGCGGGGTTCCTCATAAAGAAATGCAGTACTGGTATAACAGTGCCGACTTCATTGTTTCGGGTTCGCATTACGAGGGCAGTGGCATAGCTGTTTGCGAAGCCATGTCCTGCGCCTGTGTACCAATCCTTACAAGCATCCCGTCTTTTCGTAAAATGACGGGCCCGGGAAATTGCGGGTTGCTTTATGAGCCGGGAAATGCAGATGCACTTATAAAAATCTTATTTCAAACAACAGAACTGGATATGGAAAAAGAAAAGGCCAGCGCATTGCAGCAATTTGAACAGGAACTTTCTTTTAAAGCCATTGCAGAAAAAATAGAGCACACACTTGCTTCTTTATAATTCCTGATGATAAAAACAATCACATCACCCAAAGTAAGTATCATCATGCCTACCTTTAACCGGGCGGCATTCATCATGGAGTCTATTGAAAGCGTTTTGCAGCAAACTCATCAAAACTGGGAACTGGTAATTGTGGATGACGGCTCAACCGATGATACTGCCGAACTGGTTGCACAAATAAAAGACAGCCGGGTAAGTTTTTATAAAGCCGGTAAAATAGGATTGGGCATCAAACTAAAGAACATTGGTATCGAAAGATCAGATGGCGAACTCCTCGCCTTCATTGACTCCGATGATCTGTGGGCGCCGGAAAAACTGGAAAAACAGATCAACGTATTGCAGGCATATCCCGATGCCGGGTTTTCTATCACGGGCGGTTATAATTTTTTAAAAATAAATGAACCATTGGAATATTTTTATACCCAGCGGGAAGGGGTAAGGCATGGAGACATCTTCCTTTCTTTTTTCCAGTCCAAAGCTTCGGTTTTGCCACAGACATTAATGTTCGGGCGACAATGCCTGCCGGTGATTGAGGAGTATATAAAAACAGATCCCTATTCAGATGTGGAATTCCTGCTTGGGTTAGCGTTACATTTTAAAGCCGTTATTTTATACGAGCCGCTTTTATACAGGCGGCTTCATGCTGAAAGCTTCAGCAGCATGAACTGGGAAAAGGGATACCAGGAAGGAATTGACGTGATCAACCGGTACAGAAGGAATAAAAAACTGCCTTCGGCAATTGCCCGTGATTCCCTGTTCCGCCTGTACATAAATTTCGGAGAAAGATACTATCAGCGCAAAAACAAGCTTAAAGCGGTTGCCAGTTTCCTAAAGGCATGGGTCAATAAACCCCTCAGCATAATTCCATTTAAAAAAACGGTGAAGGTTATTTTAGGAATGTAAAACTTTTGTCACTGTTTATTTATTCAGCGAACAGGCTCATCATCTTTTTTACGGTATCATCTACCGGGAAGGGAATGGTAATTTTATATACCGGATCCGGGTCTTGTAAAAGGGCAAATGCTTTTTGTATCATCTCTTCTTTACTTTTTACAATATGCCATTGTTCAATATCCTGTTTCATGGCTTTGCAAAAACTGATGACGTTTGCACCGGCTGCCAATGCTTCCTGGCAAACACCGGAGAAACCTTCATAAGTAGCGGGATGCAGGAAAACTTTTGTCCGTTTCATCAGTTCCAGCACACCAATATGCGGCAGTTCGCCCGATAAGGTTATATTCTGCGCCAGGCCATTCTTTATAATAATACCGTTTAGCTTTTCTTTCTCCGGGCCGGCTCCTGCCAGTACGACTTTTATTGCGGGCCATTGTTTTTTAATTTCAGCAACCACCGCTATAAAAATCTCGTATTGCTTTAAAGGAATGAGTGAACCAACACCGAGGATATCAACATCTCTTTCTTTAACCGAAGTGTTCAGCCGTTTTGTATCTGTTCCGGAAGGAATTAAATGTAACGGCCTTACGCCATGATTCTTTTCAAATTCGTCCTGTAAAAAATCAGACAGGGCGATCAGTTCTCCGGCTTCCAATCCTAAATATTTTATATACTTATTTCCTTTCTTCGCATCCTGCCCCAACAGCCAGCAATAATGCCTGAGATCATTTTTGCCTGCAAACTTCTTTCCCACCCAGGCACATTCATTGTACCAAAAACTAAGCATGCCGGTGATCTTATTCGTATTGTTTATCTTTTTTAAAGCTGCGTATATTTTTTCCCTGAGCAGCAATCTTGCCAGCCCGCCTTTGTTCTGCCCGTTAAAAGAAATGACGGTTGTGCCGTGCCAGTTATATGTTTTCTTAAAATAAGGGTATTGAAAACTGAGAATGATGATATTCAGTTTCGGATAGTTTTCTTTAAGGGTTCTTACAAAACCCTGCTGCATGGGCAGGCAGTTGGTATCTGCTTCCGAGTCCGGGAAGCCGGGCGTAAGAATGACAAGTGTATCGGGCCCGTTATTCATCCAGTGAAATGATTTTGTTGCAGTAAGAAAGGCTTTTTTTATCGTGGGTGATCATCAGCACCGATCTGCCGGCTGCAGCCAGCTCTTTAAAATGCTGTAGTAATGCATGTGTGGCTTCTTCATCCAGTTCATTAAAAGGTTCATCCAGCAATATGAACGGCGCATTTTTATAAAGTGCTCTTGCAATGGCAATGCGTTGCTGCTGGCCGCCGCTGATGTTCTTACCGTTCTCTGTGATCACTTTTTCAATGCCTTCCGGAAAACCGGTCAGCACGTTTTTAAGCCCGGAAATAGTCAGTGCATATTCTAAATTTTCTTTGTTGCACTGTTCTTCCTCCAGTGTAATATTCCTTAATACCGTATCGTGAATGAAAAAACTTTGTTGCCGTACATAAGCTATGAATGGCCAGTAATTTTTTATATCGAGGCTGTTCACCGGTTGCTCATTGATAATGATGTCGCCGGATGCAGGTTGAAGAAAGCCCAGCAATAAATTCATGATGGTTGTTTTTCCCTTGCCCGACTCCCCGGTAATGCCGATAAAATCTCCCTGCTTTATGGTCAGTGAAAAATTATGGAGTACCGGCCTGGCTTCGTATTGAAAATGGATATCCTTTAATTCAATGGATTCAATTTCTTTTACAGCTGTTTCAGAAGACTGCTTTTCAGTTCGTTTATTTTGTTCCAGTTCATCTAATGAAAATTCATATGCCTTCATCTGTCCGCTTACGTTTATTATTTTAACAATGCCGGGAATGATCTTGTAGGCCGCTGCCATGAATGCACCCACGGTCAGCAGCATCCTGCTGTCGGTATTGCCGGTCCATTTTGCAATTACAATTAAAATAAATAACCCCAGTACCGCAACGATCTCAATGATGCGGCCCGGCATGGTTTGCAATGCCAGCGAATCAAACAGGTGGGTACTGAATTTTTTGCGAGAGTTGATGAAACGCTGCAGGAAAAAATCATTCCGATCGTAAATATTTCCTTCCACGTACCCTTTCAGAGCATCCAGTACATACTGAAAAGACCGTTCGTTGCTGACCTGTATATTTTTTTTGGTAATGGTAAGCCGCTTTTTCATGAACCAGAATACAAGGATGACCGGGGGAAGTAACAGCAACAGCAATAACAGAAATAGTTTTGCATTGAATAAGATGATGGCGATGATGGTGATTCCCATCAGGGAGACCTGGGTAATGATCTGCTGAATACCAGCGAGCATGTACTGGCAGAATTCAAAGGGGCGAAAGCAGATATTACGGATGTGTACCGATGAATCGGTGTTTATAAACTCTGAAAATTCAGCCTGCTGGTAGTTAGCCAAACCATTGCGTGAAAGCCGGATGGCCACGTTGCTGGTGAAGCTGAAATGAGCACGGGAAATAATAAAACCGGCCCAGTTCTTTAAACTGAAAAGAAGAACAAATACCGCAATTAATGAAACGGAATCACTGTTGGCGATCCAGCCGGGCACAAAAGATAATTTGCTGCCATGTTCCGGCTGAATGTAAAACCGGATGATCCATAAAAGACCGGCAAGGAAAAGAATGTCGAATATGTTTACGATAATATCCAGCAGTAATAAGATAAAGAACCGCTTTCTTTCTTTTTGATCCAGGACCTCCAGTATGTTTTGCCACGTATTCTTCACGAACAGTACTTTCTTGGTGAAACAAATGGAACATAGAAATACACATATAAAATGCTATGTGAAAACCTATGTTTCCTGTGTTCTGTTTGGTTCAATAGTTTGATAAAATAAGGATTGAAATATTATAAACCCAGGGTTTTGCAAAAGGTGCGGTAAAGAATGGCCATGTCGAGCTTTATTGACCAATGGCGGATATAAAAAAGATCCATGTTCACCCGCCTCTTCATTTTATGCATGTCATCGGTTTCGCCCACATAGCCCATTGCCTGTGCCAGCCCGGTGATGCCGGGTTTTACTTTGTGGCGACCGGCATAATTCTTTATCAGGCCATCAAACTTTACATTCTCACTTACCATGTGCGGGCGTGGGCCAATGATTGACATATCACCCCAGAGCACATTAAAGAACTGCGGCAGTTCATCCAGGTAATAGTTGCGGAGGAATCTTCCAACGGCAGTAATGCGGCTGTCGTTCTTACCGGCGGGTAAAATATCGGCATCGGCATTGTTTACCATGGAGCGGAACTTGATGCAGGTGAATAATTCGCCGCGGCGCTTGTTCCGTTTCTGTAAAAAAAATACCGGGCCCTTTGAATCCAGTTTTATCAGGATGGCGAGTAATGGAATAAGCCAGGAAAGAACTGCCAGGATGAAGACAATTGAAAAAATAATGTCAATGCTTCTTTTTATTCCCTGGTTAAGATCGTTATCCAATGGCAGGACCTGGAAGGGGGTGGTAAAGGTTTTAAAATCGATGACCGCAGCAAATTCATTTTTCATATGAATCAGCGGAGCCGTTTCCGGCAGCAGTTCTTCTTCTGTTACTATTTTCAGGTTGCCAAGAGGCGTAATTGCGGCCGGGTTCATTTCCTGGTTCATATCATCAGTTTCTGTACCGGTAAAATCGCTCAATGAGTGAGAAAGGTTGCCTTTTTAATGGTGCAATACATAAGTTCCCTGCACGGGTAACAGCAATGTGCCGGATGTAATAATGGGAATGAACATGAAGCCAGGAAACAGGATAAGGTCTTTCCTTTATGTTAAGGCTTGTGCTGCTTCTTTGTATGTGCAATGGAATTTTTCACCATTTTTAGCAGGATGCCTGTGTCAATGTCTTCCAGTTTTTGAATATGTACGCAGCCGCCGCTTACTTTATGCTTTCCGAATTTTGCCAGCAGCTCTTCTCTTTTATCGAAGTTTGAGCCAAGGTATAACGTAATGGAACTTGCCCTTGCTGCAATTCCTGTAAGCGGCGCATCGCCTTCCCGCCCGCTTTCGTATTTGTAATGGTAACTTCCAAAACCCACGATGGCCGTTCCCCACATTTTTGGTTCAAGCCCGGTATGTTTGCTGATCAGGTCTATTATTACCGCACAGTCTTTTCTTTTTTTATCGTCTTTGATCGTTTTTAAAAAGGCGGGAACGCTTGCCTTGGTTTCTACCGTTTTATTTGTTGCCATGATTTATTTTATTAATTCTTTTCCTTTAGTGAAAGAAAATACCATTTATGTCTATTCATTTTTTGTAGGATATTGAAAAAATAATACACTGATTAAAATACCTACACTTTTATATAGATCTTCCTCCTGTCAAGCACCCAGGCTAAAAACCACATCATCACAATAAAGCAAAGTGCATAAACCAGGGAACCGATCCTTGGGTCGGAAGGAATGATGGGTTTGCAAAGCGTTTCATAAAACCAACTCAATGGATTCAGGAATTTCGGTTTGCCTGTTTCCGTTACGCCATTGCCGATGCGTATCATCCAGAGTGATTTCGGAATGAGTGCGCTCATGGCAAAGATGAACAGCGCATTCTTGCCGAACACATCAAAGAAACGGCTCCACCATCCCCTGGCAGCTTTGAACTCTATCAGGTAGATCATTACTGATAACAGCAACAGGGCAAGGCCGGTGGTGTAAATCGTATAACTGCTTGTCCATATTTTTTTATTGAGCGGAAAGACCATATCCCAACAAAAGCCGGCAAACACCAGTACGCAGCCGGCAACGAACAAGCCATTCAGCATCTCCTGCGTTTTTCCTTTTTGCAGAATATAATTGCCAACCAGGTAACCGAGTATCACCTGTACAATAGCGGCAAAGCTGTTCATCAGTCCCTCGGGGTCAAAAGCAACACCTTCGCCGTGGTACATGTGTTTTTCGCCCAATATCTTTTTATCAATACCGGTTCCGAACCAGCCATTCAGACTAAATGGATCGGATGGATTTGCAGCCACACATAAGAACCAATAACCTAATAAAATAAATGCACCCACCACAAAAGATCCCCGCACTTTAAAAAAGTGAACGATGATGGATGCAAAGAAATAACTCACAGCAATGCGTTGCAACACACCAAAAATGCGGAGGTTCTCAAAAGGCTTTGCCACGATATGCCCGGCATCGTCGTACTTTATAAAAGGGAACCAGTTCAGGAACAAGCCGATGAAGAAAATGAGCAGGCTGCGCTTTATTACCTTGAACCAGAATTTTCCTTCGCCTGCCGCTTCCAGCTTTGGCATTACAAAAGCCATGGCATTGCCCACGGCAAATAAAAAGAACGGGAACACCAGGTCGGTTGGCGTTACGCCATGCCAGGCCGCATGATCGAGCGGTGCATACATATGTCCCCAGCTGCCGGGGTTGTTTACCAGTATCATCAATGCTACGGTGGCGCCACGGAATACATCGAGCGAATAAAATCGTTGGTTCATAAGCAGGCAGGTATTTATAAATAGAAAGTTACTCAAATTCTTTTACTCCGGTTAAACCTTTTGCTGTTATTGAACCACTTAGGAATAATAAGAAACATAGAAAAACAATATGCCAAACTATATGCTTTTGCGGTTCAAAATAAACAGGCCTTGCAAACAGTACAGTTTTATAAAATAATGTATCTTTTAGGATGTTTCTTAAAGACGCTGTTTCCAGGAGCGGGCATTTCCATAAAAAATCTAAACAGTAAAACAGGCGATGAAGGAAGGCGATGATAAATTCTTAAAACTATTCCATAACAACCTCGTTGGAATGATCCTCACCGACCAGGATCACCGGGTGACTGATATCAACGATCATTTACTTCAACTGTCCGGACTGGAACGTGAATATGCCATCGGCAAAACGGGCATTGAACTGGGATTAATGGACGAGGCCTTTGTTCATCGGATGTGGCAGCAGATGGCTGAGAACAGAAACCTGTCTAATGTTGAACTTTCATTCAAAACAAAAAAAGGAAAAAACATTACCGTTCTTTTTTCCACCGAACGGATCGAAGTAGGTGGCAGGGAACACTGGCTTTCCTCCATCATCGATTTCAGCAATAAAAAAGAGGCGGAAGACAGGATATCAAACAGCGAACTCCGTTTTCGTACCCTGGCCAAAACAGCACCGGTTGGAATTTTTGAAACGGATGCACAGGGAAATACAACCTATGTGAATGAGACATGGATGGAATACTCGGGCCTTACTTATGAAGAAGCAATGCGGAATGAATGGATGAATATGATTCACCCGGAAGACAGGGAGATGCAGGTGAGTGGCTGGCATAGTAAGGCGCAAAAAGGAGAGCCTTCCTTTTCTGAGTACCGGATCATTAACAAATCGGGCGAGTTGCGTTGGGTGAATGGCAGAGCCATACCGCTGGTGAGTGTTGAGGGAGAGGTTACCGGTTATATAGGAACCATCTCCGACGTTACCAAGATCAAGCAGGCGCTTGAATTATTAAAGCAAAGTCACGATGCGTTGAATGAAAGAACGGAGCAATTACAGGAACTGAGTACCCACCTTCAACAGGTGAGGGAAGATGAACGATCAAAGATCGCAAGAGAGATACACGATGAACTGGGCCAGCAACTTACCGGGCTAAAGATGGATATAAGCTGGCTTAAACGGAAAGTGCATCCCGGCGATACAGCTGTTAATAACAAATTTGATGATGCGATCCAGCTTATTGCAGAAGCGGTTAAATCGATCAGGCATATTGTTACAGAATTAAGGCCAAGCATCATTGATGACCTGGGATTGAATGCTGCCTTTGAATGGCAGATAGAGGATTTTTCAAAAAGACTGGGCATTACCTTCGAATATCAAAATAATTTTGATGATGCGGTGATCGGGCCAAATGTATCGATCGGGTTGTTCCGGATATTACAGGAGTCTTTGACGAATATTGCGAGGCATGCCAATGCAACAAAAGTTCTTATAAATATTTCAGGGGAGGAAAAGATGATCCGGTTAACGATCTGTGATGACGGCATTGGCTTTGATACTTCTGTAAGACAATCAAGTCCCACTTTCGGACTGCTGGGAATAAAGGAACGCACCTATATGCTGAATGGTGATTGCCAGATCTATTCAAACCCCGGAGAAGGCACAAGGATCAGTGTTCATATTCCAATCACGTAGCGGTTACATTCTTTCACTCAGTTCAAGCCAGCGCATTTCTTTTTCATCGAGTAACTGTACAATGCTGCTGATGCGTTCGGCCGCTTTTTGTAATTCATCATATCCCATGCTGCCGCTGTTCATTTTTTCTTCCAGCATTTTTTTTTCATCCTGCAGCCCGGGAATTTCTTTTTCTATCTGCTCAAATTCGAATTTCTCTTTGAAGGTCAGTTTTCGTTGATCGTTGGCGGAAGACCGTTGTTCGTTGACCGTTGTTCGTTGATCGGTCTTTAACTCAGGAGCCTGTACTTCGGCCAACGGCGAACGGCCAACGAACAACTGCTTTTCAACCGCTTCCCGGTACTGGCTGTAATTACCCGGAAAATCCCTGATCACCCCATCGCCTTCAAAAGCAAAGAGATGGTCCACCATGCGGTCCATGAAATAGCGGTCGTGACTTACAATTAATATACATCCCGGGAAATCCAGTAAGAACTCTTCCAGTGTTCTTAAGGTCTGCAGGTCAAGATCGTTCGTTGGTTCATCAAGAATTAAAAAATTAGGATTGCGGAACAGGATGCTTAATAAATGCAGGCGCCGTTTCTCTCCACCGCTTAACTTGCTCAGCGGCGTGTATTGCTGCTCGCCGGTGAAACCAAATTTTTCCATGAACTGCGATGCCGAAACTTTACTGCCATCGGCCAGCGGAAAAAATTCTGCAAAATCCTTTACGTATTCAATGGCCCGTTTATCTTCTTTGTATTGCAGGCCTTCCTGGTTGAAGTTTCCGAACACAACGGTATCGCCGTGGTTTATTTTTCCGCTGTCGGGTTTTTCCTCCTGCAGCGCTATTTTTAAAAAGGTTGATTTGCCGATGCCGTTCTTTCCAACGATGCCGATGCGTTCGCCTTTTTTAAAAATGTATTCAAACCCTTTCAGTATCACTTTATCGCCATAACTCTTATTCACTTTTTTCATCTCCAGCACCTTGCCGCCAAGTCTTGTCATCTTTACCTGCAGGCTTACATCCGCTTCATCCCGGCGCTGGCTTACCCTTTCTTCGATATCCGCAAAAGCATCCTGCCGGGATTTTGATTTACTGGTACGGGCCTTCGGTTGCTTGCGCATCCACTCCAGTTCCTTCCGGAAAATATTTTTATCTTTTTGCAGTTCACTGGCCTGCACTTCCTGCCGCAGGCTTTTCTGCTCTAAGAAATAATCATAGTCGCCTTTGTATACATAAATTTTTTCCTCGTCCATCTCCAGTATCTCGTTGCAAACTGCATCTAAAAAATAACGGTCGTGGGTTACACAGAGCAAGGTTACTTTCTGCGCCGATAAATAATCTTCCAGCCATTCGATCATCTGCACATCAAGGTGGTTGGTGGGCTCATCCAGTATGAGCAAACATTTTCCCTGGTGCAGTTGTGCTTCAATCAATGCCTGGGCAAGTGCCACCCGTTTGCGCTGACCACCGCTGAGGTTTTTTACCGGTTCATTTAAGTGATGCAGGTTGAGTTTACCAAGGATCTGTTTCAGTTCGCTCTCAAAATTCCAGGCATTCAGTTCATCCACCTTGGCCATCAGGTCGGTAAGCTTATCAATGTTTTCCGGCTCCTGCTCCAGGCACATCTCATATTCCTTTACAACTTTTACCACCGGGTTATCCATCCGGAGTACATTATCCCAGATGCTTTTCATTTCTTCAAAAGCGGTTTCCTGCTGCAGCATCACCACTTTGATGTCTTTGTGAACCCACAGGGTGCCGCTGTCGGCAGTATCCAGTCCGCTGATGATCTTTAGTAAGGTTGTTTTGCCACTTCCGTTCCGGGCAACAAAGGCGATCTTGTCACCCTCCTCCACGTAAAAAGAAATATTTTTAAACAGGGTTCGGATGCCGAAGGATTTGCTGATATTTTCTACAGACGCATAATGCATGGGCGCAAAGTTAACGGAGTAATTCCTTTAAGTGGTTGCTGATTTCAGCCACGAACCGTTATTTTTGTTTGTCATCCTGAGCGGTAGAGAAGGATCTTATCAAATTACCCGTCAATAATTCTCTCTTAATGAAATTTCCCTGGTTAATAAGATCAGAATCATACAGGCGGGGTACTGTGCTCTCTGTTTTTTTTAATATCCTGTCAAAAGGGATCCTTTTCCTGCTTACCATCATCATTGCCCGGTATTTCGGCAGCAATATCAAAACCGATATCTACTTTTTTGTTTTTGGCACCATGCTTTTATTCTCAGGCTTTATCAATAATATTGACGCAGCAGTGCTTATCCCCGAATCCATGCGCTTGCGGGAACGGGAAGGCGACGATGCCGCTGCAGCCTTTCTTAATTTTTTTCTCTGCATTTATCTAATCATCGGCATCGGGTTTACCGCAGCGATGTATTTTTTCGGCACAAAAATTTTCGGACTTATTTCTAAATTTTCAGAAGCTGATATTTTAACCTATCGGAATTATTTCTGGACGGGCTCCCTGTTCTTTATCTTTCACCTGCTTACCAATTATATCAACACCATTCTTACCTCGCTCAAATATTTCAGTGTGCCCATGCTCATCAGCAGTATTAAAAGTGTGATCGCCATTGCCTGTATCTTTCTGTTGAAAGCGGGTTATGATGTGCTGAGTGTGTTTTTAGGCGGGCTCATTTCTTACGCGGCCAACCTTGTTCTTTTACTTTTTATACTGCGGCGAACGACCGGTTGGAAATTCATTTTTCCGTTTCCCATCATTAAAAAAAGAGTATGGCATAATATTTTTTATGCCGAACTGGGGCAGGTGGCTACACTGGCCAGCAGCCTTTTTCCGCTTTACCTGTTAAGCGGTTTTGGCGGCGGCGTTATCAGTGTAATGAACTACGGGAAGAATATTGCCGATATACCCAATACGCTTGTTACCACACAGGTGAGCAATGTAAGCGGCATAAAACTGAATGAAGAAGTGGCCCGGCAGGACTTTGCGGCTATGAATAAAACATTCCTGAAAACATCAAAGCTGCTGGTCTTTGTGCTGGTGCCGATGGGCTTTTTTCTTTTTGCCTTTGCCCGGCCTGTGGTGGAACTTTTTTACAGCAGCCGCAATTTTTCCCTCAGCGCTTTAAAAGAATCGGCTGTTTTTTTACGGCTGCTGGCTTTAACGCTTTTCATTACGGGCATCAATACCATGGTCACCCGCATTTTCATTGCCGTGCAGGCCATCCGCCCTGCGTTCTTTTACCAGGTGATCTTAAATATTTTATTGATAGCGGCCACCTGGTGGTGTACAAATAAATACGGCGCTTATGGGTATGCCTATGGCATCATCATTGTAAACCTGCTGAATTATTTCGGCATGTACTTTATCTGTAAGAAGCTGGCCCCGTCGGTAGATTATGCGGCGCTGCTGACATACTGCGCCTTCATTATTATCATCAATGCGGCCATAGCAGGCGGCCTTTTTTTACTGGCGGGTTATTTTGCAGTTAGTAACCTGGCGGTGCTGATAACGGCCTTCTTGATTTATATTCTTATCTTACTGTTGCTGAACAGAATTTTTAACCTGAATACAGAACTGGGCCAACTGATACATCATGCCGGAAAAAGATTTTTTTAAACGATGGTACATAAAACTTAGCCGTTACTTTTTGCGGAAACGGTTT
>Ga0209023_10000533_pt1 | contig 57552 bp, 64 predicted proteins | sample LakOneMetagenome_FD_187468 | JGI IMG/M metagenome (GOLD analysis project Ga0209023, IMG submission 187468) | Freshwater and sediment microbial communities from Lake Erie, Canada (SPAdes) (version 2) | ecosystem: Environmental > Aquatic > Freshwater > Lentic | place: Lake Erie, Canada... | reverse complement strand
GCGGGATCGCGTAGAGAACGCCGCAAACCAGCATCACGATGCCGAGCGGCACCGCCAGAGTTTGCGGGAAGCCGGTCGCATCCATCGGCTCTTTCAACAGATGCGGCGCGAACAACTGAACGCCCGCATCGGCGAGCAGCGCCAGCACCACGAGGGCACTCATCACATCGCCAATCCAGTTGGCGGCGGTTTTCTGCGCCATGATATCTCCTTTTGTCACAATGATTTTTTGAAGCGTCTGCGGCAACAGGCGGGGAATATCCATCCGCGAGCCGGGGCGCGTCGTGGAAAACGCGATGGGCCACGGGCGCGTTCCGGCGTCAATGCACGATTGCTTGCAATTCAGTGGCTAAAAAACTTGCGGCGGGCCTTGAAAAGGAAAGTTCCTGCCGCAAGCGAAAGATTCGGGCCGCGCGTCAGCCGATCTTCTTCAGGCCCGCCTTGAAGCGCTTGCCGTTGTGAACGTAATGCGCCGCGCCATAGGTCATGGCGGTGACCTGCTCCGGCGTCAGCGTCTTGATCGTGCGGGCCGGCGCGCCGATGACGAGCGAACGGTCCTCGAATGTCTTGCCTTCGGTGATGATCGCTCCTGCGCCGACGATGCAGCCCTTGCCGATGCGTGCGCCGTTCATGATAATCGCGCCCATGCCGATCAGCGCGCCGTCCTCGATGGTGCAGCCGTGCAGGATGACGTTGTGGCCGATGGTGCAGTTGGTGCCGATGGTCAGCGGAAATCCGGGATCGGTGTGAAAGGTGCAGTTGTCCTGCACATTCGAGCCTTCGCCAATCTCGATCAGTTCATTGTCGCCGCGCAGCACTGAACCGAACCAAACGCTGGCATTGGTCTTCAGGCGCACATTGCCGATCACCGTCGCGGTTTCAGCGATGAAATATTGCCCGTCGGCAGGCAATTGAGGGGATTTTCCGTCGAGTTCGTAGATCGCCATTCATGGTCTCCTTCTGCGGCGGACCATGCCACGAAAAAAGCGGGTCTGGCGAGAGTGCGAAAACGAATGATCAGGCGAGGATGCCGGCGCGTTCCAGCAGCATCAGCACGAATGTCCCGGACATCATGCTCCAGAATCCGGCAATCACGGTGGCCATCGCGACGAACTGAACCCGGCGGCCTTCCAGCGTGCGGCCGCGCACCGTGTTACGCATGATGATGAAGGGCGCGGCGAACACCAGGAACGGCACGGCGGCGAACGCCTTCGAGGTCGCATCCTGCATCAGCAGTCCGAAGCCGGGCGGCTTTTCCATCAGAGCCTGGAAGCCGCTGTTGAGTGCGCCCGCAATGGCAAATCCGATGAAAAGGGCAAAGAAGGAATTCAACGCTTCGGGCGACATCTGACTTTTCCAACGCACGCGACACTTCAAGGCCGCCCGCGCACAGCGGCCTCCCTAGGCATCGCAAAATGCCGCCGCGCCCGCCACCTTATCCTTAAGGAAAGGTTAACACGTCGCCGTCGCCCGGCCCTGAGCGCATGGCTCAGGGCGCGCATTAACCGCGCGGAACCGCCGAAAACACGCCCCGCATGGCATAATCCGCAGCGATTCGGCCCGTCGGCGGCGGGCGCTCCTCGGAAATGTCTGTCTTCAACTCATGGCTCTGTTTTCATCCACCTCGCCCCGCCCCGCTCCCGCACGCTCCGCCCGGCGCAGCCATGTCCTGCCGTTTCTGGTGATGGGCGCAATTGGCGCAAGCGCAGTCGCAGTGGTGGCGTATCTGTTGTGGCCGACATGGGGTGTCGAGAAAGCAGGCGATCCGGATCGCCTGCCGATCAGCATTGGCGGGACACTGTTCAACGTGCCGACCAAGGCCATCCGCGTGAAGCTGCAAAAACGCACCGGCCCGCAGGAGCGCGTCGATCTCAGCCTCCTTTATCCATCGCTGGAAGCGCCCGAAGCGCGGCGTCCGGTCAGCGCGGAAACCGTCGAGGAGAACCTGCCGGAGATCGACCGCATCTTCCTGTCCATCGCGGCGCATCACAACGCCATCGCGCCGGACGAACGGACGCGCACGATCTATCCGCGCTATCTCGACCCGACTGCAGGAAGCCTGCAGGACGGATTGAGCATCCGCCCGTTCCGCGACAACACGCCTTACGCAAACGAGGATCTGGTCTACGCCTCATCGCCGCCCATCATCGCGCGCTGCTCACGCGATGGGAAAACGCCTGGGATGTGCCTGAGCGAACGGCGGATCGAGGGCGCGGATCTGACATTCCGCTTTCCGCGCGAGTGGCTGTCGAAATGGCGCGACGTGGCAGGCGCGATGGATCAGATCATCACCCGGATGCGCAGGCCGCACGGATAAGTATCTGCCCAAAATGCAAATGCCCGGCACAAGGCCGGGCATCGCGATCCCTGAACACATTCAGGCTTAGACTTCTTCCTCGATATCAGTCTCGAGGATCGCCATCTGGAACTGGTAGGACCGGTCATCGTCCTCGTCATCCACGAACAGCACGCCGATGAATTCCTCGCCGATATAGACCTCGGCGGAATCGTCCTTCTTCGGACGCGGCACAACGCGGATTTTTGGATTGCCGAACAGGCGCTTGAGATAAGCGTCGAGCTTTCTGACTTCCGTAACGTCCACGGGCGTTTCTCCAACTGAACAATGATTGTTGGCGACAGCTTTAAAACGATCCGGCGCTGATCGCTAGAGCTTCTATCAAAAGGAGCGCGATAAATCGCAATCCACTAAAATCAGATGCCGCCGTTGAGCATCTGGTTCATGGTGCGCGACGGCTCGGAGCAGCCCGCCTCGCCGACAATCTTCGCCGGCACGCCTGCGACCGTGACATTGTTCGGCACATCCTTCAGCACGACCGAACCGGACGCGACGCGCGCGCAGTGCCCCACCTCGATATTGCCGAGAACCTTCGCGCCCGCACCGAGCATGACGCCGTGACGGATCTTCGGATGCCGGTCCTCGTTTTCCTTGCCCGTGCCGCCGAGCGTCACGCCGTGCAGGATCGACACGTCATCCTCGATCACTGCGGTCTCGCCGACAACAAAGCCCGTGGCATGGTCGAGGAAGATGCCGCGGCCAATGCGTGCAGCCGGATTGATGTCAGTCTGGAACTCGGCGGATGAGCGGCTCTGGACGTAATACGCGAAATCCTTGCGGCCGTTCTTGTAGAGCCAGTGCGCGAGACGGTGCGCCTGAATGGCATGGAAGCCCTTGAAGTAGAGCAGCGCGTCGATGAAGCGCGACACCGCCGGATCGCGATCGTACACCGCGACGAGATCGGCGCGGAACGCGTTGCCGAGATCGGGATCGGCTTCGAGCGCGTCGTTGTAGGCTTGGCGGATCAGGTCGCCGGACAGCGCCGAATGATCGAGACGTTCGGCAATGCGATGCACCACCGCGTCTTCGAGACGGTCGTGATGCAGCACGGTTGAATAGATGAAAGTCGCAAGCTCGGGCTCGCGCTGCACGATGGCCTCGGCCTCGTCGCGAATACGGGTCCAGACAGGATCGACGGTCGAAAGGGCCGTCTTCGTATCGAGATGATGCTTGGCCATGGGAACAGTCCGGCTGATGGGCGTTGAGGATATCTTACCACATAATGGGCTGTTGGAAGGCCGCAACACCCAGCAAGGTTGACGCCGGAATAATGTTCTCCTCTCGCCGTAGAATATTTATCTACGGCATGAGCCGTCAGGCGTGCTGCCCAAGGAACGCCAGCACGCCTTCCTTGTAAACCCGGTCGCCGACCGCGCGCATGTGGTCGCGGTTTGGAATATCAAGCACTTGCGAGCCCGGAATGACCTCCGCGAGGCGCTGCGCCGAGCCTGCGATGTCGTCGGTTGTGCCCACCGCGATCAGTGTCGGGACAGAAATTGCGGCCGCTTCCTCGCGTGTCATCAGCCGCCGTGAGCCGCGCAGGCACGCCGCGAGCGCCCTGCGATCCGAGCGGGTCTGATCTGCAAACGCACGAAACGTGCGTCCGACAGGATCGGTCACATCGTCGAGCGACGCCGCTTCCAGCGCGGATGCGACGTTCTCGCCCGGGCCGCCGCCTTCGATCAGGCCCATGCCGATACCGCCGAGGATGATGTTGCGCAGGCGCTCAGGACTGCGCTGGCCGAGATAGGCGGTGATGCGTCCGCCCATCGAGTAGCCCATCATGTCGGCGCGTTCGATATTCAGGTGATCCATCAGCAAGCGCACGTCACCGGCCATGGTGCCGATGTGATAATCCTCGGAGTCATACAGTTTGGTGGACTCGCCATGTCCGCGCAGATCGAGCGCGATCACGCGCCGTCCCGCCTTTGTCAGCGTCGAAGTCCAGCTCGGATACGCCCAGTTCACATTCTTGCTCGATGCAAATCCGTGCACGAGAACGATGGGATCGCCCTCACCTTCGTCGAGATATGAAAGCTCAACGGAGCCGTTGTGAAAACTCGGCATCTTGTCGTCCATTAATTGAAGGTGATTTTAGCGGATGGCTGGGGAGCGAACTTTACCCCCATGAGAGGCGCAAGACCAGTGCCCGAAAACCTGCCTGCCGTCATTGCGAGGAGCACTTGCGACGAAGCAATCCAGTCTTGCTTTTTTAAGAGTGGATTGCTTCGGTTCGCTCGCAATGACGAGGCTATGCGGCAACTTGCGCCTGCGCAGCGGCGAGTTCTCGCCGTGCACGTTTGAGTTTGGAACGCTGAATCCACGCCAGCGTCAGCCGTTCGGTTGTCGCCTTGATCGAGGTGATAAATCCGAACAGTGCCAGAAATGCGGCGAACACCCACCACGCCAGATTGAATGCACCGGCGGTCAGCAGCAGCGCGCCGCGCCCGAGAATCTTTACAATGGCGCGGGTCTGGCTGCCCTTGGATTCAGCAAGGCGCGCAGCGCGCGCGACATCCTTCGGTCCGTCCGCAATGCGCAGCACATCGAGCGCGCCCTTGGTGCCGGCCTTCTCGCCGACACGGCCCACATCCTTTGCGAGACGAACAAGCGCTCCGGCTTTCTCTGCCTTGAACGCCGCCTTCATCGCACTGATGGTCTGGCCGGGACGCGCCAGCGAAGCGTCGGCGACAGCCTTCTGCAGCATCGGCGCATCAACCACGCCGCGCGCCGAGCGGCCTGCCCATTCGGTCAGGCCCGCCCCTAACCGTCCGACCTTGCGCGCATCCTTCACCATCGACAATCCGGCGCGAACGGGCGTCGCGCCGCCGACCGAAACATAGGTCGCGGCCGTGACCACAAGACCGGCGCTTGCAAGGCCAAGCACCAATTGGTCCGCCTCCTCGCCCATCGCCAACCGCTTGCCCTCGCGCACCAGATCGCGGATATCGCCGAACACGAACAGATCGCCCGCCACGGTGCCGGACAAACTGGCCACGTCATCGGCTTCGCCGGTCACAAGACCGGTCGCGAAACGCTTCGCTACACTTGCGGTGGAATTCTCGTCGGCCACTGCGGCGTCGACGCGTTCGGCCACGCCGGGCGGAAGTGCAAGGCCCTTGTCCCGCGCCAGATCGGTAAAACTGTTCGCAAGATCGGCGTCCCCGGCGTCGAGCGCCTGCTCGGCGCCCTGTCCGATTGCGGCACTGTTCGTTCGCAAGGCGGAATTGACCCGAATATCGGACAGGGCCGCCGGATCGTCCTGCGCCATCAATAGCGCCCCGGCCTCACGGGCATGGGGAAACAGCGCGGTGAATACCGCCGCCGAGGCGGCCGCCCCCGCGAGCGTCAACCCGATGCGCCAAACCTGTTTCATAACAGGGGAAACCCTCCAGCAAGCCACAAGGTCCCGAATTCGTGACCATGCCATGACATGGTGCGCCGTTTTTCGGACACAACATCCCCAACGAAAGAAGGGCTTTCCCAAGACGGCAAGATTGTGTCGAATTCACACCGTACACCGTGCGGCGAATTGGACGAATCCGGCGCCGCAATCTAGGAATTAGATGTATCGCCCGGTATGCTGCAAGCAGCGGCTGCGTCGCCGCTGCGCGTCGGGCTATGGGCAAAGACGCGGAAGACCAGGATTGGGGTAGAACTACTATGGCGGATCACGTCGTCCCTCACTTTCATAACGATGCGGGCGTGGCCATCATCGAAATCGGATCGCGCGAATTCATGTGCGTGGGCGCGAATCCTCCGTTCGACCATCCGCATGTATTCCTCGACCTCGGCGATGACAACGAGATCATCTGCCCGTACTGCTCGACGCTGTATCGCTACGCCGAGGACCTCGCCGCCGGACAGGCGCGTCCTCCCGAATGCGTCGTGAAAGACAAAGTCGCCTGACAGGACTGTGGCTGATTCGCGCACCATCGTTGTCGCTGGTGCGGGTATTGGCGGACTGACAACGGCGCTAGCGCTCGCAGCGCGCGGCTTTCGCATCATCGTGCTGGAACGGGCTGCCAAGCTCGAAGAAGCCGGTGCCGGACTGCAACTGTCGCCCAACGCCAGCCGCGTCCTGATCGATCTCGGCATCGAGCCGCTGCTCGCGCCGCATGTGATTGCGCCCGACTCGATCAGCATCATGACCGCACGGACCGGCAAAGAGATCGGCCGGGTGCCGCTCGGCGAAGCTGCGGCGCTGCGCTACGGCGCGCCCTACTGGATCGTCCGCCGCGCCGACCTGCAATCCGCGTTGCTGGCGCGTGTCACCAGCCATCCCGACATCGACCTGCGGCTCGGCGCGCAATTCGAGGATGTGGCCGTTTACCCGAAAGGCGTCACCGTGGTTCAGCGCCGGGTCAGCGAACGGCAGCAGGAGCCTGCCCTGGCGCTGATCGGCGCGGACGGCGTCTGGTCCAGCGTCCGCCACCAGATTTTTCCCGAAGCGCAGCCGCAGTTCAGCGGCAGCATCGCCTGGCGCGGCACTGTCGATGCCTCGCAACTGCCGCGCGGCTTCATGACCCAGCGCGTGCAACTGTGGATGGGCACCAACGCGCATCTGGTCGCCTATCCGATGTCGGGCGGCAAACGCATCAACATGGTCGCCATCGTCTCCGGCAAATGGAACAGGCCGGGCTGGAGCGAGCCCGGCGATGTGGTCGAGATCGCCAATCATTTTGCCGATCCGCACTGGCCGATTGCCGCGCGCATGATGATCGGCGCGGTCGACAGCTGGCGGAAATGGGCGCTGTTCGCCATGCGCGATGGCGGCGTCTGGAACAAGGGACCGATTGCGCTGCTCGGCGATGCGTCACACGCCATGCTGCCGTTCGCCGCGCAGGGCGCGGGCATGGCCATCGAGGATGCCGCGGTGATCGCCAAATGCCTCGACGCCTCGCGCACCAATCCGACGGCGGCGTTCGCGCAATATGCCAGCCTGCGTGCATCACGCGTCGGGCGCGTTCAGCGCACCGCGCGCAAGAACGGACAGACCTATCATCTTGGCGGTCCCGTCCGCTTTGCACGCGATCAGGTGATCCGCCTACTGGGCGGATCGCGGCTTTTGTCACGACAGGACTGGATCTACGACTGGAAAATCTAGCGGCGGCGACGACCGGCCGGTGCAGCCGGAGCTGAAGGCGCAGCAAGCTCGGCGCTGCAATTGTTGCGTGCCATTTTCTCGTCGATGGCGTCGCGCTGCGCGCGCTCGGCGCGATAATCGGTCTGATAGGCAAGCCCCGACACCAGCGCCCCGCCCGCGCCGCTTTCGGCCTTTGTCATCAAGCTTTCAAGCTCGACAACACGGTTATTGGACGCATTGCGCGCCGTGGCAAGCTGCTGGCAGTTGTAGAGATCGTATTTGGACGGATCGACGAACACACTCGACCCGAAGCCTGAATCGCCGCCGCTGGCGCAGGCGCCGAGACTCCCGGCCACCGCGCCGAGCACAGCGAAGCGCAAAGCGCTGCTCATCCGCGGCTTCGCGGGTTTGCTGATCATGATGCCGGTCATCCGCACAGGTTTCATGGCCATCGTGTCGCGGGTCTTCGTGTTGAATTTGTGGTGGCGCGGGCGCAGCCTCAAAGCGTTTCCTGCTTGTGGCCGCATTCCTTGCAGGTGAAGGCCGCACGTTTGGTGCCCTTCTCCGCCGTGACGCGGTTGGCCTTGCCGCACTTGCCGCAGGTCGCATCAAAGCGCGTATTGCCCTGCTTGACGACAAGCGCCTTGCGCTCCATCGCCTCGCGCACCAGTCGTTCGGTTTCCTCGCGCAGGGCTTGCTTGTCCACCATGATCGATCCTTCGGGCGCCACTCAGGAAAATCGCTGTACGTATTTGGCGGGCCTTGTTTAGCGGGTCTTGCCCCCGTTTAACAAACCATATCCGTCGGCAACGCGGCGAAATCGCCATTCGCCCATCCCGCCGGGACGAACGGTCAGCACAGGACCGCTGGCATCGACCTGCGTCTTGCTGTTGCTCATGGTGCCGTTATGGCTTTTCCATTTCAGCGAAATGGTGCTGCCCCACACCCGGCAATCATAAACCCCACCCAGTGCGCTCCGAAAGACAAGCCAGCCAAAACTTTCATCGATCTGGCGCGGCGGCTGGGTCAGATTGAAATAAGACTGCACGCTCGCCTGACAGACCAACGCATTGGGCCAGGTATCACTGCTTTGAGCGAAAGAAACGGTTGGGCTCAATACGCTTGAAGCAAATATGAAAGCGCAACCTGCAGTTCTGAAAAACACGTTCGTATCCTGATCACGTCGCCTCGTCCAAGGCGTCATTCCATTGCATCGGGCGCATGAAAAACCCCGGCGCGCGCCTGCCTACACTGCGCAGGCTTCCGCTGCAATCATGTCCGGAAAGATCGGCGCGATATGCCGCGATCAGGTCGGTCGCTCGATGCTGCCGCTGTCCGCGCTCCATGGCGAACGGCGCGCCGGCGTGCCTGCCGTGCCGACCAGCGGGCGGCGATTCCAGTCCAGCACCGAGTCGTTGTGGACCTGCTTGACGATCCACAGGAAGTAGACCGATGCCGGAATGCCGATCAGGTCGATCACCAGCCTCACTTCGTCGCCCGGAGTGAACGCATTGACGAAGTGCATCTGGGCGCAGGTGAAGAACACGCCCGACAGCGCGATCCCCGACAATGACCACGCGCCGTCAGTCAGATAGCGGCGCGCCTGATGATCGGCCAGATACCAGCCGACCATGCCGTATGTAATTGTCACAAACACATTGGCGAAGAAGTCGACCGAGGCGACATCGATCCCCGGCCCCCCGCCACCGGAGACTGAACCCGATGGCCCGCACAGGAACTGAAGTGCGGAGCCGAGTTCAGGCGACTGGACGATGGTCCACGCCGCCAGCCAGCCCGCCACAAGTGTCAGGATGCCAACAGACAACACCACCCATTGCGGCGAAATCGATATCGAACGATCGCCCTGCCCGCCACAAGCGGCCTCGAGGCGCAGATAAACGAATGTGAGTCCGGCGGGCAGCCCGATCAGGGTGGCCGTCAGCATCGGCCACGACACGCTCGCGCCTTGGAGCACATGCCAGCCGTGAATCAGATGATGCGGCCCGCAGCTCACCGCCATCAGCGAAAAGCCGATCCCGAAGCGGGACCAGCCGCGATAACGATGCAGGCTGATCGTCTCCCAGGCCGAGAGAGTCCCAAGGCCCGCATAGGCCAGCCCGGCCAATATATTGCTCAGACCGATGACAATGGACATCATGGCGCGGCCCTGGTCCCCATCGGCGCACCGATGTGATCGAGAAATTCGTCGATGAAATAGCGATGGCCGTGCCGGACCATGCCGTCCGCTGAACGCGCGCCATGCAGCGCTCGCTCAGCACGAGGCTGCCAGAGATTTCTTGTGAGCATCGGCCCGATCCGCTCGGCGGCAACCGGACGCGAGAAGAAATAACCCTGCGCGACCTCACACCCCATGCGCAGCAGCATCGCGGCCTGCTCGCGGGTTTCCACGCCCTCGGCGATGGTATGCTTGCCCATCGCATAAGCCAGACTCAGGATCGACGACACAATCGCCGTATCGCCCGGCTCGCTGCTCAACCCGTCGATGAAGCTGCGGTCGATCTTCAGCACTTCGGCCGGCATGTCGCGAAGACGCGACAGCGAGGAATGTTCGGTGCCGAAGTCGTCGATGGCAATGTAAACGCCGAGCGCCTTGGCTTCGTTGAGCACCCGGACGACGTCACCCGTCGCGCTCATCATCGCGCTTTCGGTGATCTCCAGACACAGCGATGTCGGATCGATGCCGGTATCCGCGAGAATCTCGCGCAGTTCCGAAAAGAAAGCCGGCTCCGCAATCTGGCGCGGCGAAACGTTCACCGTAATGGCCAGCGGCCGGTCCGGCATTGCCTGCATCCACTCGGCAAGCTGACGGCAGGATTCCTGCAGCACCTGCCGTCCGACCTGCACGATAAGTCCGCAATCCTCGGCGACGGGAATGAAATCGCCGGGCGGGATGATCCCGTGTTCCGGGTGCCGCCAGCGCACCAGCGCCTCGACCCCGACAACGCAACCGTCCTTCAGGCGCACCTGCGGCTGATATTCCACAAAGAGCTGCGATTGCCGCAACGCCGCCCGCAGATCCGACTCGATCTGCATGCGCTTTTCGACGCGCGTATGGAGTTCGTCGTTGAACTGCACCAGCCGCGCACGGCCCCGGTCCTTGGCCGCGTAAAGCGCGGTGTCCGCTTCTCGCAGCAGTTGCTCCGCGGATTTCGCGCCGGGCCTGCACAACGCGATGCCGACACTTGCGGTGACGACAACTTCCTTTCCGGCGATAAAGATCGGCTCGGCCAGCGCAGCGAGAATGCGATGGCCAAGCGACATGCCGGAGTCGTCGATATCATGGGGATGAAGAATGACGATTTCATCGCCGCCGAACCGGCTCGCGATGTCCTGCGATCCGGTACAGCCGACGATACGCTTGGCCATTTCGGACAGGACGCCATCGCCACTGCCATGGCCGAGCGAGTCATTGACCAGTTTGAAATTATCGAGATCGACGAACAGAACCGCGACCTGCGCATCGTCGCCGGTTGTGTCGCGGCTGAGTTCGCTTTCGAGCCGCTCGAGCAGCAGGCTGCGCGTGAGCAGCCCGGTCAGCGGGTCATGGGCTGCCGTATGCATCAACCGCGCGATCACCGCGCGCAGGCGCTCGATTTCCGTCTCCGTCCCCACTGGCGCCCGACCGTCCTCGGTGCTGGCATCAGACTGAAGTCCGTCGACCGTTCTGGTCGTAGTCCGTCGCAATCCACGCATAGCGCCCACCTAACTCGCGGAGGATGGTATGCAGCTCTGGTTGTCGAGAAGTTGCCATGGCGGAACTTTCGCGTATTGCGTGCAGGGCCAATTCCGAAAATGGTTAGCCAATTGCGACCGCCCCACGGCCCGGACCGGGGTCGTGCCGGCGATGTTCCCGCCAAAATCAAACCCCGCCGCGGCACCGCGGCGGGGTCTGACAGCAAGAAACCAGTCCTGATTTTAAGCGCTCACCTGCGCCAGCGCGGCGTTGAGCGTCTTGCTCGGGCGCATGACGGAGGCACACTTCGTCGCGTCCGGCAGATAGTAACCGCCGATATCCGCCGGCTTGCCTTGTACGGCCGCAAGCTCGGTCACGATCTGCTCCTCGTTGCGGGCGAGCACTTCGGCCAATCCCTTGAACTTCGCCTGCAGGTCCGGATCTTCGGTCTGCGCGGCCAGCTCCTGCGCCCAGTACATCGCGAGATAAAACTGGCTGCCGCGGTTATCCAACTCGCCGGTGCGCGGCGACGGTGACTTGTTGTTGTCCAGAAGCTTGCCGGTGGCCGCATCGAGCGTCCTGGCCAGGAGCTTGGCTTTCGCATTGTTTGTTTTCAGGCCGAGGTCTTCGAGCGAAACGGCAAGCGCCAGAAACTCGCCGAGGGAATCCCAGCGCAGATGGTTCTCTTCCACAAGCTGCTGCACATGTTTCGGCGCCGAGCCGCCCGCACCCGTTTCATACATGCCGCCGCCCGCCATCAACGGGACGATGGAGAGCATCTTCGCCGAGGTGCCCAATTCCATGATCGGAAACAGGTCGGTCAGATAATCGCGCAGGATGTTGCCCGTGGCGCTGATCGTATCCAGACCGCGGACCACACGCTCCAGCGTGTAACGCATCGCGCGCACCTGACTCATGATCTGGATGTCGAGGCCGGTGGTGTCGTGCTCATGCAGGTACATCTTGACCTTGGTGATGAGCTGCGCCTCGTGCGGACGATAAGGGTCCAGCCAGAACAGCACCGGCATGCCTGAGTGGCGGGCGCGGGTGACCGCGAGCTTGACCCAGTCGCGAACGGCGGCATCCTTCACCTGGCACATGCGCCAGATATCGCCCTGCTCCACATCCTCGCTCAGAAGCACTTCACCCGTGGCAAGGTCGGTGATGTTGGCGACGCCATCTTCCGGAATCTCGAACGTCTTGTCGTGCGAGCCATATTCCTCAGCCTGCTGCGCCATCAGACCGACATTGGGCACCGTGCCCATGGTCTTCGGATCGAAGTTGCCGTGCCACTTACAGAAGTTGATCATCTCCTGATAGATGCGCGCGAAAGTGCTTTCCGGCATCACCGCCTTGACGTCCTTGAGGCGGCCATCGGCGCCCCACATCTTGCCGCCGTTGCGGATCATGGCCGGCATGGACGCATCGACGATAATGTCGTTGGGCGAATGGAAATTGGTGATGCCCTTGGCCGAGTCGACCATCGCCAGTTCCGGCCGGTGCTCATGGCAGGCATGGAGATCGCGCCGGATCTCGTCCTGTTTGCTCTGCGGCAGAGTCGCGATCTTGTTGTAGAGATCAACCATGCCGTTGTTGACGTTGACGCCAAGCTCCTTGAGCAGCTCCTCGTGCTTCTCGAAGGCTTCGCGATAGAAAATCTTCACGCAGTGGCCGAACACGATGGGGTGCGACACCTTCATCATGGTCGCCTTCACATGCAGCGAGAACATCACGCCGGTCTTGTATGCGTCCTCGATCTCCTTTTCGTAGAACTCCAGCAGCGCCTTCTTGCTCATGAACATGGAGTCGATGATTTCGCGATCCTGCAGCGACACCTTCGGCTTGAGCACAATGGTCTTGCCGCTTTTGGTAATCAGCTCCATCTTCACATCGCGCGCGCGATCCAGCGTTATCGACTTCTCGCCGTGATAGAAGTCGCCGCTATGCATGTGCGAGACGTGCGAGCGCGATGCCTGGCTCCATTCGGCCATGCTGTGCGGATTCTTGCGTGCGTAGTTCTTCACCGCGAGCGGTGCGCGGCGATCGGAATTGCCCTCGCGCAGCACCGGGTTCACCGCGCTGCCGATGCACTTAGCGTAACGCGCGCGGATCGCCTTCTCTTCCTCGGTCCTCGGGTTCTCCGGATAATCCGGGACTTTGTAACCCTTGTCCTGCAGCTCCTTGATGGCCGCCTTCAACTGCGCGACCGAAGCGCTGATGTTCGGCAGCTTGATGATGTTGGTGTCGGGCAGCAGAGTGAGTTTGCCAAGCTCCGCCAGATTGTCCGGCACGCGCTGGCTCTCGGTCAGAAATTCGGGAAACTCGCCGAGGATGCGCGCCGCGACCGAGATGTCGCTGGTTGTCACGTCGATTCCCGCCGGCGCGGCAAACGCGCGCACGATGGGCAGGAACGCGGCCGTGGCCAGCGCCGGGGCTTCGTCGGTCAACGTATAGATAATGGTCGGTGCTTTCGCGCTCATGCGCTGGTTTCCTCGTGTCGTGACGTCCGGCCTCGACGATTCTCAGGCGTTGCTTGTGCCGAATCTTTCGATGTCTGACCGGTGATGCGGTAGGATTGAACGTATCTTATCGCCATAAAAACTGACATTTGCCATCCCATTCAGCAACTGATTTGTGCCTGTGAGCCTGTGTCAGGCTGCCTTGGGAGCGAACAGCAGCGCGAACATATCCATCGGGCGAAACCCGAAGATGACAAGGCCGTCCGTGCGCGTCCCGGCGACCGGAAATCACCTCGCCAGGGTTCAATCGCACCTTTTCAACCGCCCGCTGGCTGGTACGTTTTTCAAGGCAGGCAGCGCTACACCGGGCTTTCAGCGCCACCCCGCGCGGTGCTACAACCCGCCCGCGCGGACGTGGCGGAATTGGTAGACGCAAGGGACTTAAAATCCCTCGATGGCAACGTCGTGCGGGTTCGATTCCCGCCGTCCGCACCAGCCGCTTTCCCCACAGCACGCCGAATGCAAAAAACATCGGCACGGCAGGCTTCCCTCACGCATACTGCGTCGAAAAGCCCGGCGGCATCGTCCAGCGCCGATTGCAGGCCGCCCGTTTAACGCTAAAATTGTTCTGCCGGACGGATCGCCGCGACAGCCTTTCACAAGCTGGCGCGGATCGAGATTGGATGTGATTCGTCATGCGCTGCCTCGTGGTCGCTGATCTGCACTATTCGCTGCCGCAGTTCGACTGGGTACTGAACGCCGCGTCGCAATTCGACGTGGTGATCATCGCCGGTGATGCGCTCGATATCGGATCGGTGGTCGATTTCCGCGCCCAGATCGTTGTGGTGCGCAAATATCTGCAAGCGCTGACCGCAAAGACACGGGTCATCCTGTGCTCGGGCAATCACGATCTCGACGCGCGTGACGGCAGCGGCGAGAAGATTTCGCGCTGGATCGGCGATGTCGGCAATCTCGGCATCGCCCATGATGGCGACAGCCTGACCATCGGCGATACGTTCTTCACCGTTTGCCCGTGGTGGGACGGCCCTCGCGTGAAAGCGCAGATCGGCGTGCAACTCGAGGAAGCCGCCGCGGAGCATCGCGGCCGCTGGATCTGGGTTCATCATGCGCCGCCTGCGAATTCGCCGACGAGCTGGGCTGGCGCGCGCTTTCAGGGCGATATCGAACTCGTGCAATGGATCGAGGCCTATCGGCCCGACATCGTTCTGTCGGGGCATGTGCATCAATCGCCCTTCACAAAAGACGGCTCATGGTTCGACAAAATCGGCGACACCTGGGTCTTCAATGCCGGTCATCAGTTCGGCGGCACGCCTGCGTTCATCGCGCTGGACCTCGACGTGAACCTTGCCTTCTGGTTGTCGGCGGCTGGCGAGCAGTGCATCGATCTCGGCGCACCGCTACAGAGACCTGCGAAAGACATCGCGGAATTTCCCGCGTGGCTTATAGCCGCGGGTCAGGCTGGCGGTCCGACCCCGGCACTGCCTTTGAACCCGGCAGGTTGACGAGGGTTTCGAGCACCTCGCCCACCATCTCAAGGTGCGTTCCATGCCCGGCATATTGCCGCTTGATGTCGGCAAGATATGTGGTCGCGGCATTCAGCCGCTGCGCCAGAACCTTGGCGACGAGCAGCGCGACCTCGGTTTTCTCTCGCAGGAAACTGTCGCCATCGGCGATCCGGTAAACGGTCGATCCGGTGGAGGCGCGCACCGTCGCCGTATGCGGCAGGCCAAGCAGCACCGACATTTCGCCCAGCACGGCGCCGGGCTCCGTCACCACAGCGACAACCGTCTCGCCCTTGAGCACCTCAAGCTCGCCCTCGATCAACACAAACAGTTCGCCGGTGGTCTCGCCCTCCCGCAGCAGCAGCGAAGCCGCCGCGACATAGTTTTCCTGGCGGCCGGCGCAATGTTCGAGAACTGCACGCATAGCAATCTCCGTCCTGACGGATCGAAGGCTAGGCCGCGCTGTTTAAAACGTCCATCGCATAGTGCCCTCCCGCTTGCGCAAATTGCCAGCACTTCGGCAGGCGCGGTATGGTCCCCGTCAGGTTCGCCTTCGCGCGGACACAGAACAACAAGCTGAAGAGGACGCGCCGCGATGACCAAGGCAAACTACGAACAGATCAAGTACGAGGTGCAGGACAACATCCTGACCATCACGCTCAACCGTCCCGACAAGATGAATGCGTTCACGCATATCATGATGGACGAACTGATCTCGGCCTTCGACGCCGCCGACGCCGACGACAATGTGCGCGCCATCATCGTCACCGGCGCAGGCCGCGCGTTCTGCGCAGGCGCGGACCTCTCCGCGGGCGGCGCGACCTTCGACCGCGAAGCACGCTCCGACCGCAAGGGTGCGCCGCTACGTCCGAACGGCGAAGTGGAATGGAGCGACGACGCGGTGCGCGACGGCGGCGGCCGCGTGACGCTGCGCATTTTCAAATCGCTCAAGCCCGTGATCGGCGCGATCAACGGCGCGGCAGTCGGCATCGGCGTCACCATGCAGTTGCCAATGGATATCCGCATCGCATCCACCGACGCACGCTTCGGCTTCGTGTTCGCGCGGCGCGGCATCGTGCCGGAGGCAGCATCGAGCTGGTTCCTGCCGCGCATTGTCGGCATCTCGCAGGCGCTGGAATGGTGTTATTCGGGCCGCGTGTTTCCCGCGCAGGAAGCTCTCGCCGGACGCCTTGTCAGCAAGGTCGTGCCCCCCGACGAACTCATCACCACCGCCCGCGCCATTGCCCGCGAGATCGTGGAGAACACCGCACCGGTGTCCATCGCACTCATCCGTCAGCAGATGTGGCGTATGCTGGGCGCGGACGATCCGATGGAAGCTCACAAGGTGGACAGCCGCGGCATCTATTCGCGCGGCCAGTCCGCCGACGTGCGCGAAGGTGTGATGTCGTTCCTCGAAAAACGTCCGGCGAAGTTCGCACAGACCGTGTCGAAGGACATGCCATCCTATTTCCCGTGGTGGACCGAGCGGGAATACAAGTAACCGCTACCGCATCGTCAGCACCACGCGGCCGATGGCTTTCCGCTCGATCAACAGACGCATCGCCTTCGCATAATCTTCCAGCGGCAGGCGATGCGAGATGTTCGGGCTGATGCGGCGCTCGTCGGCGAGGCGCGTCAGGTCCGCCATGCGCGCGACATTGAGCGCAGGATTTTTGCGCACAGCTTCGCCAGCCCGCACGCCGAGCACGCTCGCACCCTTGATCAGAACCAGATTGGTTTTCGCAACCCCGACCCCGCCTGTGAATCCGATCACCAGAAGGCGTGCGCCCCAAGCGATACAGCGCAGGCTTTCTTCGAAGATCGGCCCGCCCACCGGATCGAACACCACATCGACACCGCGTCCATCGGTGATGCGTTTCACCGCGTCCTTGAACGGCTCGCGGCCATAGAGCACCCCATGATCCGCGCCGCGCTGCTTCGCGACCTCAAGCTTTTCCTCACTCGACGCGCAGGCAATGACCGTCGCGCCAAAAACCTTGCCAAGCTCGACAGCGGCAAGCCCAACGCCGCCGCCCGCGCCGTGCACCAGCAGCACCTCGCCGGGCTCGATCCGCGCGCGGTCATGCAGTGCGTGCCAGGCGGTGCCATGCGCGGCGAGGAACGCCGCGCCCTGGGCGTAGTCGAATGTCAGCGGCAGCGGCATCAGCTGATCGGGCGTCACCACGATCTCATCGGCGTAGCAACCGAACCGTGCCTTCGCTATCACCTTGTCGCCCGCATGAAATCCGTCGCTACCTGCAACCTCGATCACCTCGCCTGCGGCTTCCATGCCGGGCGTGAACGGCAGCGGCGGCTTGAGCTGATATTCGCCCGCCGCCATCAGGATGTCGGGGAAGTTCAGCCCCGCCGCATGGATCGCAACCCGCACCTGTCCCTGCGCGAGATCAGCGCGCGGCACATCTTCCAGTGTCAAAGACTCAGGCGGCCCGAGTTCGCGGCAGACAACGGCGCGCGGCATAATGATTACGCCCCCGCCTTCTTCTCCAACAACTTGGCGTGGATCAGGGGCAGGCGGTCGTTGCCAAAATACATGTCGGCCTTGTCGAGATAGATCGTCGGCGAGCCGAACGCGCCGCGCGCGATTGCTTCATCGGTATTCGTCTTGAGCTGATCCTTGACGGACTGCTCGCCGATCCCTGCGAAGAATTTCGCAGGATCGATGCCGACGCGCTCGCAGATCTTGGTCAGCACGTCGTCCTTGGAGATATCCTGATCGTCGCCCCAATAGGCTTCGAACACCGCCGTGGCGAAAGGAATCAGCTTGTCCGGTGCGGTCTGCTGAACCCAGATGCAGCCGCGCATCGACTTCACCGCATTTACCGGAAATACCGTCGGCGGCATGGTGATCTTGATCCCGGCGAGGCGCGCCCAGTCCTGCATGTCCTTCGCGGTGTAGGCTTGTTTCGCCGGAACCGGATTGGCGCGTGTCTCATACATTGCTTTGTTGACGGTATTGAAGATGCCGCCGACCAGAATCGGCCGCCATGTGATCGGCGCGCCAAGCTCCTTCGCCATCGGCTGGATGTTGGTGAAAGCCAGATAGGTCCACGGGCTGGAGCAGTCGAAGAAAAACTCGATCATGGGTGCGTTTCCTTGTTTACCGCGGTGAACCGCGCTCTTGGCGTTTTCTGCTCCCTCTCCCCGTAAACGGGGAGAGGTTGAAATTCACTGCGCCTGCTGCGCGGCCTTGCCGAACATGTTCTTGCGCTGCTCCTCGGTGAACGGCGTCTTGTCGAACTTGCCGACAGCGAGCCCCTTCTGCACTTCGGGCCGCGCGCGCACGGTCGCGTACCAGCGCTTGATGTTCGGGAAGTCGTCGAGGGTGAAGCCCTGCGCCTTGTGGGTCATGGTCCACGGGAAGCACGCAATGTCGGCAATCGAATATTCATCGCCCGCGACATAAGCGCCGGTGTTGCCGAGCTGCCGGTCGAGCACCGCATAAAGCCGCTCGGCCTCGTCGCGATAACGCTGGATTGCGTAAGGGATTTTCTCGGCAGCATAGAGCGCGAAATGCCCGTGCTGGCCGAGCATCGGCCCGAACCCGCCCATCTGCCACATCACCCACTGGATCACCTTGAAGCGGCCGCGCACATCCTTCGGCAGGAAGCGCCCGGTCTTCTCCGCCAGATAGATCAGGATCGCACCGGTCTCGAACATCGGGATTGGCTCACCGCCGTCGGCGGGGGCCTGATCGATGATCGCCGGGATGCGATTGTTCGGGCTGATCGCAAGAAACTCGGGCTTGAACTGCTCGCCGGTCCGGATGTTCACGGGGATGACATTGTAGGGCAGCCCGAGTTCTTCCAGCATGATCGAAATTTTCCACCCATTGGGTGTCGGCGCGTAATAAAGGTCGATCATGGGATATCCGCGAATGAGGGAGCCTTCAGGCGAAGCGCGATCCTACCCACGGCGGCTGTCACATTCCATCCCGCAAGCGCGAACAGCTTGTCTGCAATGGCCCTGACATGGCAGATAAGCGTGCAACCAATAAGAACGGATGCGTTTCATGCTGTTTCAAACATCGATTGCCGGCTCACTCCCGAAACCCGACTGGCTGGCCGAACCCAATACATTGTGGGCGCCGTGGAAGCTCAAGGGCGCGGAACTGGCCAGCGCGAAACGCGACGCCACGCTGCTCTGGGTGAAAATCCAGGAAGACGCCGGGATCGATCTGATTACCGATGGCGAGCAGGCCCGCCAGCACTTCGTGCACGGTTTTCTTGAGCGCATCGACGGGATCGACTCCGCCCACAAGGTCGAGATGGGCATCCGCAAGGACCGCTACAAAGCCATGGTGCCGCAGGTGGTCGCGCCGCTGCGGCTCAAGGGCCGTGTCCATGCGGATGAAGCACAGGCCGCGCGGGCGCATACCAAGCGCAAGCTCAAGTTCACCCTGCCCGGCCCGATGACTATCATCGACACGCTGGCCGATAGTTACTACGGCGACCGCGTGAAAATGGCGTTCGCCTTCGCCGAGCTTCTCAATCAGGAAGCCAAGGCGCTGCAGGCCGACGGCGTCGACATGATCCAGTTCGACGAGCCGGCCTTCAATGTCTTCATGGACGAAGTGAATGACTGGGGCATCGAGGCGCTGACCCGCGCAGCCGCGGGCCTCACCTGCCAGACTGCCGTGCACATCTGCTACGGCTACGGCATCAAGGCCAATGTCGACTGGAAGGACTCGCTCGGCGCCGAATGGCGGCAGTATGAGCAGATCTTCCCGGCCATCGACAAAAGCCCGATCCAGCAGGTCGCCATCGAGTGCCGCAACTCCCATGTGCCGGTGGAGCTTCTCAGCCTGCTCCAGAGCAAGGTGTTGCAGGCCGGCGTGATCGACGTCGCAAGCGATGTGGTCGAGACGCCGCAGGACGTGGTGGACACCATCGAAGCCGTGATGCAGTTCGTGCCCAAGCAGCGCATCATCGCGACAACGAACTGCGGCATGGCGCCGATGCGCCGCGACATCGCGGAAGCCAAGCTCCGCGCGCTCGGCGCAGGCGCGAAGCTGGCGCGGGAAAAGTTCGCCTGACCTTAAGCGGCGGCGCAATGCTCCTCGCGCGCCGCCTCCCAGACTTCGCGGGCCGCATCGGCGTTCATGGCCGCAATGCCGATCCCGACAACCAGATCGGGCCAGACCGACAGCGTGTAGGCGGTGAGAATTCCGGCCACGATAATCGCGACATTGGCCAGCGCATCGTTGCGCGCGGAAAGAAACGCCGCCTTGGTCAAGCTCCCGCCGTGATGCCGGAAACGCGCCAGCAGGAACGCGCAGGTCAGGTTGACAGCAAGCGCGCCGAGGCCGGTAATCGAAAGGCTGAACGCCTCGGGCGGCACCGGCGCATTGAACTTGCTCCAGATCGCCCACACCGTGGCCAGCGCCGGGACCAGCAGGATTCCCGCCAGCAGCATACCCGTTCGCGCACGCGCACGGAGCGACCAGTTCAGCGCCATCAGGATCAGAATGTTGACGGAAGTGTCCTCTAGAAAATCGACACTATCGGCGAACAGCGACACCGATCCAATCGCCAGCGCGACGGTGAACTCCACACCGAAATAGGCGAGATTGAGCGCGGCGACGATCCCGACCACGCGGCGCAGGGCAGGAACATGATCGAGTTCTGCAACCGAAGGACCACCATCATCGTCGCGCTTGTTATTCATGGGCCTTACGCCGCGCCATCCTTGATGGGCGGCAGATAGGACAGCCCCGTGTCCCACGGAAAGAAGATCCAGGTGTCCTGCGAGACTTCCGTGATGAACGTATCGACCAGCGGCTTCCCCATCGGCTTGGCATAGACCGCTGCGATGTGCGCCTGCGGCACCAGATCACGAACGATGCGCGCGGTCTTGCCGGTGTCCACAAGGTCTTCGACCACCAGCAGCCCCTTGCCGTTGCCGCCGCCCAGCCGCGACACCGCGTCCGAAATGCCCTTGAGCACCGTCGGCTCGCTCACCTGCGAGGTGTGGCTGTAGCTCGACACGCACAGCGTATCGATGACGCGGATGCCGAGTTCGCGCGCGATCACTGCCGCGGGCACGAGTCCGCCGCGCGTCACCGCGACCATGGCCTCGAACGGACCGGCGCCGCTCAGCCGCCACGCCAGCGCGCGCGCATCGCGGTGAAACTGGTCCCATGACACCGGAAATGGCTTTCGCGCTTCATCGCTCATCGCGCGTTCTCCGTTATGCGATTTTCCGGAACATCGCCGTCGCGGTTGCGCTCGCGACCAGCTTGCCGTCCTGAAACAGTTCCGCCGCGAGATGGAAGATTTCCTTGCCGCGCATGGTGATGCGGCCCTTGCCCGTCAGCTTGCCGATCTTCGCGGGACGATGAAACTGCACAGTGAGCCCGAGCGTCGGCGCGAACTCGCCGACATTCATCGCGGTGGCCGAGGCAAGCCCCATCGCGTCATCGAGCATCGCGGACAGAAAGCCGCCCTGCACGATGCCGATCGGATTGGCGAATTCCGGCTTGCCCTCGAAAGTCAGTTCCACGGTATGCGCGTCGAGATCATAGGCGACAATCTCGAGGCCCAGCGTCTTGGCGCATTCCGGTGGCGGGATTTTCCCGGCCGCAATGGCTTCGAAAAAGCGTTCGGCCATTACTTCACGACCTTCAGGGTCGCCAGCATGGCCTCGACCTGCACCATCGCAGCCTTGAGCTTGGCTTCGTCGCGCGAACGCACCACGACATTGGTGTTCGGCTTGCCGTTTTCATCCATGAACGGATAGCTGCCGATGCTGGTGTCGGGATTGGCTTCCTGAATGGCGCGCAGCGGCGTGCCGATATCGCCTTCGCGCGCATTGGCCCGCACCGAATCCGACAGCATCCGCACGCCGGACTTCAGCTTCGGCGAGACGATATCCATCATCGCCTGCATGATCGAGGGAACCCCAGCCATGACAATGACATTGCCGATCTTGAAACCGGGCGCGAGGATCGTGGCGCTGGAAATCAGTTCCGCCCCATCGGGAATGCGGGCCATCCGCAGCCGGGCCTCGTTCAGGTCCGCGCCAAACCGCTCCTGGAAGCGGGCCACAACCTCCGGGTGGTGGTCGATCTTGACCCCGAACGCCTTGGCCACGCTGTCCGCGGTAATATCGTCGTGGGTCGGGCCGATGCCGCCGGTGGTGAAGACATAATTGTATCGCTGACGCAGCGCATCGAGCGCGTAGATAATGGCGTCCTCATCGTCGGCCACCACCCGGACTTCCTTCAGGTCGATGCCGATATTGGTGAGGTACTCCGCAATGAAGCCGATGTTCTTGTCCTTGGTGCGTCCGGACAGGATTTCATCGCCGATCACAAGAATGCCGGCGGTGACGATCTCAGTCATCTCAACTCTCCTCCTGTCCCGGCCGTCCGGGGTCTTCCACTGCTACGCCATGATCCTTGCCCTGATCTTTGGCGCAGGCAACGTGTTGAAGTCACGCACTTTTGCCGCATGACTGGGCAGCGCTCAGCCCGTTTTTGAGGCAAGGCGAGGCAAGATGCCGCCAATTGCCCGCAGACAATGCATATCGCGCTGGCCCAACCCTTGCTACCATCCTTTGAACGGCGGATCATTCTCCCCGTTACAAGATGGAAGCGTTCTGGTTTATGTCAGTTGCCTTCGATGAAATGAATGGGCCGGGCGGAGCGCTCCGCTCCGCCTACCACGAACTCTCCCTCTGGCTGAAGGAGACCCCTCCGGACGCGCTGGAGTATCGCCGACAGGAAGCCGAGTTGCTGTTCCGGCGCATCGGCATCACCTTCGCGGTGTATGGCGAGGCCGAGTCCACCGAGCGGCTGATCCCCTTCGATGTGATCCCTCGCATCCTGTCGGGGAAGGAATGGACGACGCTGGAAAAGGGACTGAAGCAGCGCGTCAAGGCGCTCAACATGTTCCTGAGCGACATCTATCACAACCGCGACATCCTCCGCGCCAAGGCCGTGCCGGACGATCTGATCTTCCAGAACCCGGTGTTCCGTCCCGAGATGAACGGCCAGGACGTCCCGCACGACGTCTATGTTCATATCGCTGGGATCGACATTGTAAGGGTCGATGCCGAGAACTTCTATGTGCTGGAGGACAATGCCCGCACGCCGTCCGGCGTGTCCTACATGCTGGAAAACCGCGAGATCATGATGCGGCTATTTCCGGACCTGTTCGCGCGGCATCGCGTCGCGCCGGTCGAAAACTATCCGGACGAATTGCTGGCCGCGCTGCGCTCGGTCGCACCCGCGACCTCCAAGGCTGAACCGACGGTCGCCCTGTTGACGCCCGGCATCTACAACTCGGCCTATTACGAGCACTCGTTCCTCGCCGACAAACTCGGCGTCGAACTGGTGGAGGGCCGCGACCTCATCGTCAAGAACGATGAAGTGTTCATGCGCACCACCGAGGGACTAAAACGCGTCGACGTGATCTATCGCCGCGTCGATGACGATTTCCTCGATCCCCTCACCTTTCGCCCCGACTCCGTGCTCGGCGTACCGGGCCTGATGTCCGCTTACATGGCCGGCAACATCACGCTGGCCAATGCAGTCGGCACCGGCATCGCCGACGACAAGGCGGTCTACAGCTACATGCCGGACATCGTGAAATTTTATCTCGGCGAAGAGCCGATCCTGAAGAACGTCCCGACGTATCGTTGCCGCGAAGCGGACGATCTCAAATACGTGCTCGACAACCTGAAAGACCTCGTGGTCAAGGAAGTCCACGGCTCCGGCGGCTACGGCATGCTGATCGGCCCCGCCGCGACCACGGAGCAGATCGAATCCTTCCGCGCCAAACTGAAGAAGGAACCGGAAGGCTTCATCGCCCAGCCGACGCTGGCGCTGTCCACCTGTCCGACCTGCACCGAAAAGGGTCTCGCGCCGCGTCACGTTGATCTGCGCCCGTTTGTGCTGACCGGCAAGGATCACGTCACCGTTGTTCCCGGCGGCCTGACCCGCGTCGCACTGAAAGAAGGTTCGCTCGTGGTCAATTCCAGCCAGGGCGGCGGCACCAAAGACACCTGGATTCTCGAGTAACACATGCTCTCGCGCACCGCTGAAAGTCTGTACTGGCTGGCCCGCTATGTCGAACGCGCGGAATATCTCGCGCGCACCATCGAGGCGACGCTCCGCGCCACCTCCTTGCCTGATGCCTATGTCGGCAAGAGCAACGAATGGGAATCCGCGCTGCTCACCGCGGGCATCGACGAAATCTTTCATCAGCATCACGAGGAAGCCAACGAGCGCACCGTCGTCGACTTCCTGGCGTTCTCGACCGACAACCCCTCCTCGATTCGCAATTGCATCGAGAACGCGCGGCTGAATTCCCGCTCGGTGCGCACCGCACTCACCAGCGAGATGTGGGACACCATCAACAGCGCGTGGATCGAACTGCATGCGTCATGGCCGCGCGGCGCAACCACGCGCGACGAACTGACGAAGTTTCTGCGCTTCGTGCAGGAGACGTCATTGCGCTTCGACGGCTCCGCTTACCGGACCATGCTGCGCAACGATGCCTACTGGTTCTCCCGGCTCGGCCTGCATGTGGAGCGAGCCGACAATACCGCGCGCATCCTCGACGTGAAATATCATGTGCTGCTGCCGGAAGAAGAGCATGTCGGCGGCCCGCTCGATTACTATCAGTGGACCTCGATCCTGCGCTCGGTCTCCGCGCTCACGGCGTACCACTGGGTCTACCGCGAGACACTGAAACCGTGGCTGATCGCCGACCTTCTGATCCTGAACGAGTCGCTGCCGCGTTCGCTGGCGAGTTGCTACGGCAATCTGGTGCGCAATCTCGACCAGATCGGCGTCGCCTATGGCCGTCAGGGCGCGGCGCAACGTCATGCGCGCGGCGTTCGCAACCGGCTCGAGCACAGCAACATGGACGACCTCTTCCAGCGCGGCCTGCATGAATTCATTCAGGAGTTCATTGCGGACAATGCCCGGTTGAGCGATACCATCTCGAAGCAATACCTGATCTGACTTGCCCCGGATGCAGGGCTGCATCCCGTCATTGCCATGCGCATTTGCGACCAAGCGATGACGACGTTGTGTTATGGACGCCGTCTCACGGAACCCGCGACTTTGCCATGCGCCTGAAAATCGCTCACACCACCACATACCGCTACGAGCCGCCCGCGACCGGCGTGATCCAGATTCTGCGCATGACGCCCGGTAGCCATGACGGCCAGTATGTCGCCGACTGGCAGATCGACGTCTCGACCGATTCCCGCCTCGATGTGCATCAGGATGCGTTCGGCAACATCACACATGTCCTGACCCATGGCGCGCTGTCGGACCTCACTATTCGTGTCGAAGGGCTGGTCGAAACCCACGACACCAGCGGCGTGCTGCGCGGCGCCGACGAACGATTCCCGCCGAGCCTGTTCCTGCGCGCGACACCGCTCACAGAAGCCAATGCCGCCATGGCGAAGTTCGCCGGTGAACTTCACACTGAGGCCGCCGGCGACACGCTGGGCTTCCTTCATGCCCTGATGTTGCAGATCAACGATCATATGACGTTCGACACCGACCCGACCCATGCGGGCACATCGGCGGCGGATGCGTTCGCGCTCCGGCGCGGGGTCTGTCAGGACTATGCGCATATTTTCATTGCCTGCGCGCGCAGCGCGGGCGTCCCGGCCCGCTATGTCTCCGGACATCTGCTGCGCTCCGACGGGATCGTCGCACAGGATGCCGGACACGCCTGGGCGGAAGCCTATGTCGACAAGCTCGGCTGGGTCGGTTTCGACGCGGCCAACGCCATCTGCATCACCGAAGCGCATGTCCGCGTCGCGGTTGGGCTCGATTATCTGAGCGCGGCCCCTGCCCGCGGCACCCGCTATGGCGGCGGCATGGAGACGCTGGAAGTCGCGGTGCAGGTCGATCAGGCCGGGCGGCAAAGCCAGAGTTGAGGTTCTCTTCACCTCTCACCGTTCACGGGGAGAGGTCGGAGATTGAGCAACGCGAAGTCTCCGGGTGAGGGGCAGCTCTCGAGCCGGGGCGATCTCAGTCATCACTTCATCATTACAAGAACCCCTCACCCCAACCCTCTCCCCGCAAGAGCGGGGCAAGGGAGAAGAAGGCCGCCTTCCCCCGTTGCCCCACCCGCCTCCGCCGCGTAGAAATGCGCGGTCTGGAGAAAAAGTGGAATGACCTATTGCTGCGGAATTCTGGTTCGTGACGGTCTTGTGATGATGGCCGATACCCGCACCAATGCGGGACTCGACAACATCTCCACATTCCGCAAGCTTCACATCTTCAAGAACCCCGGCGAACGCATCATGGCGATCGCGACCGCGGGCAATCTCGCCATCACCCAGTCCGTGATTTCGACCCTGACTGAAGGAATCGAGAATCCCGAAACCGGTGAGCGCGAAACGCTGATGAACGCGCCGACCATGTTTCAGGCCGCGCAGCGCATCGGCCGCGCCATCCGCAGCGTTCATGCGCTCGAAGGCAGCGCGCTGCGCGCCGAGGACATTTCATTCGACGTGTCGTTCCTGTTCGGCGGCCAGATCAAGGGCGCGCGGATGCGCCTGTTCATGATCTACACCGCAGGCAATTTCATCGAATGCACCACCGACACGCCCTACCTGCAGATCGGCGAACACAAATACGGCAAGCCGGTGCTGGACCGCGCGATCTCCTACGACGTCGATCTCTATGACGCGCTCAAGGTCGGCCTTGTGTCGATGGATTCCACCATGCGCTCCAATCTCGGCGTCGGCATGCCCATCGACATCCTGCTGGTGCGGCCCGACGCCCTCGACGCCGATCTCGACTATCGCATCGAGGCGGGCGAACCTTATTTCCACGATCTGCGCTCGCGCTGGTCGGCAGCGTTGCGCGCGGCGCATCAGAACATCCCCCGCCCGCCTTATGGCAATGTGAAATAGCCGTTTTCGTCATTGCGAGCGGAGCGAAGCAATCCACCTAATCGAACAACGCAAAAATGGATTGCTTCGGCGCTTCGCTCCTCGCAATGACGACTGAGAAATCAACACCAAAGAAGAAAACAAAGGGAGAAACGCATGTCTGCACTTAAAGTCGCAATCGTCACCGGCGCCGGTTCCGGAATTGGCCGCGCCTCATCGCTGGCGCTGATGAAGGCCGGTTTCTCGGTCGTGCTCGCCGGACGGCGCAAGGACGCGCTGGAAGAAACCGCAAAGCTCGGCAAGGATTTCGGCAAGAGCCTCGTGGTGCCGAGCGACATGACCGATCCCGGCTCGATCGACGCGCTGTTCGCCAAGACCATGGACGTATTCGGCCGCCTCGATGTTCTCTTTAACAATGCGGGCGTCGGCACGCCGCCGGTCCCGCTGGAGGATCTCAGCCTGCAGCAGTGGCAGACCACGGTGGCGACCAACCTCACCGCGCCATTCCTTTGCACGCAGCACGCGTTCCGCATCATGAAGAACCAGACGCCGCGCGGCGGACGCATCATCAACAACGGATCGATCTCGGCCTACGCGCCGCGGCCGTTCTCCTCGCCCTATACCTCGACCAAGCACGCGATCAGTGGCCTCACCCGCGCCACCGCGCTCGATGGCCGCGCCTATGACATCGCCTGCGGCCAGATCGACATCGGCAACGCCGCGACCGAGATGACCGAGCGCATGACCGGCGGCGTGCTGCAGCCGCGCGGCGACACCATGGTCGAGCCGCGCATGGATGTGCAGAACGTCGCCGATGCCATCGTGTTCATGGCGACGCGCTCGCTCGACGCCAACGCGCTGTTCCTCAACATCATGGCGACCAAGATGCCGTTCGTCGGACGCGGCTAAACGCATTTCGGGACTAAAAAGCCACAGCCTCACGAGGCTGTGGCTGAATTGCCTGAACTCATCCATTCGATTTTGAAAGCCGCGCCCGCATCGAAATTGCTCTGCGCGTGCTGCAGTCCTGTTTCCGCAACAAGCCGTTTATTTCGGTAAATCTTAAGCGCGCGGCCTTCCGGCCGGACTTCGGGCATTATCCCGAAAGAGCCAATTCCATCATTCGGAATTCACACTTCAAAAGAAAGCATTTGTTGTCGAAGCACCACCGCTGGACAATCGTATTGAACCAGCAGGGAGCAACGAGAACATGGCCGAGGAAGACGTCGTTCAATTCCACATTGAGGGGCCTATCGCCTATCTCACGTTGAATCGGCCTGAAGCTGGCAATGCCCTGAACGAGCAGATGGTCAAGAGCCTCGCTCACTATGCCTTGATCTGCGACAGCGATCCGAATTTGAAAGTCGTCATGCTGTCCGCCAAGGGCAAATGCTTTTGCGTCGGCGGCGACTTGAAAATGTTCAAGGCCCTTGGCGATCAGACCCAAACGGTTCTGAAACAACTCGCCGACGATCTGCACAAGGCGATTTCGATCTTCTCCCGCATGGAGCCTCTTCTGGTGATCGCCGTGAACGGTATCGCAGCCGGTGGCGGGTTCAGTCTGAGCATGACGGGCGATTATGTCATCGCTGCAAATTCGGCGAACTTCACCATGGCCTATACGGCATCCGGCCTCAGTCCAGACGGAAGCTCGACCTATTTTCTGCCACGGGTCATCGGATTACGCAGGGCACAGGAGCTGACTTTCGCAAACAGAACCCTGTCCGCCAAAGAGGCCGAGGACTGGGGCTTGATCAATCGCGCGATCCCGGATGAGACGTTCCAGGATGAGGCGGTCAAGTTGTGCAAGAAACTTGCTGCCGGTTCGAGGCGATCTCATGCGGTTGTTAAACGCCTCTTTCTGGAATCGTTGCGAAATGGCGTTGAAGAACAGATGGAGTTGGAAGGACGGGAGATAGCGCGCTCAGCGGCGCTTCCCGACGGCAGAGAAGGCATCACCGCGTTTATCGAAAAACGAACGCCCCGATTTCTCTGACGGCTATCTCATCACCATCCAAAGGCTGTAGATCACGCCTCGACGGACATCGCGTTGGCATCATTGGACCCGCGTCCGCTACGCTGTCAGCTCCACCGTCTCGAAATCGGCAGGCAGGATCACTTCCAGCAATTCGCACTCGTCGGAGTAGTCGCGAATGAGATGCCGGATGCGCGGAGGCTGCGTCCAGCAGCTGCCTTCGCGCATCAGGATTTCGCCCTGCCCTTCCAGATAGGTCTTCACCCACCCTTTCAGGACATAAACCATCTGGAATTCGACATCGTGCAGATGGAGCTTTGAGACTTCCTGCGGATTGCACGGACCGATCAGGCGGATGACATGCGCCCGCGCGAGGCCGTGCGTGCCCTTGGCGATGCCGAGATCGCGATACTCGGCATAGGCGCGCAGGCCGTCGGCGCGAAAGTCTTCGTCACGGTGATGGCTGACAACGAAGTTTTGCTTCGGGCGCGACGGCTTCGCAGTGCGCGCCACCGCTGCGCGGGGCTTGCGCGTTGTTGTGCGTGTTGATGAGGCCGCCTTCTTGCGCGGCACGGATTCCTTCACGGCGGCTGCCCGCGCTGTCGCTGTTCGCCGCGTGCCCGGCGCCGCTGATTTCGCCTTGGCTACTTTTGTTTTAGCTACTTTGCTCTTGGCAGATTTCGTCCCGGCAGATTTCTTGGCCACGCATGCCTCCCTTTTTGGCCTGCCGCATTAAAGATGCGGCGCGGCAAAGGAAGGTTAGCCACGGACGACCCGCCGGACAATCAGGACGGCGGGCCTTTCAATACGGGAAGGCGTCAGTGCAGCCGGAATACGCCGTCGATGGCCTTGATCTCCGCCGGCTTGATCAGCTTGGAATGCGCCACCGTGACCGACACCAGCGGCCCGTCCAGCTTCGTTTGCCAGAAGGCGAGAAAATCCTTCAGCGCGGGAAAGTTCGGAAACAGGTCGTAGTTCTGCCAGACATAGGACTGCAGCAGCCAGCGGTGGTCCGGACGGCGGTAGAGGATTTCAGCCGTGGTGAGGCCGTACCCTGCGAGCATTCTCTTGAAATCGCCGGACACCGTCTCCTGCGATCCTGACTTCAGCGAACCCATGCCAACCTCCTTGGTGGAGGCGTTCGTTCAAAGCATGTCCCGGAGACGATCCGGGGCCGCGGCCGGTTGATGGCGAACGCGCTCTCACCCACTTGTTGAGCGCGCCTTTCGCGAACCGGATTCCACCCCGCGATAAACGCGCTTGTTGAGAATCTGACGTCGTACCAAGCTCCATCACAAGCCTAAAAGTTAAATAAAGTGTTGCCTATCAAGGCACTAGCAGCATGACACCGGGTCTGCTGACAAAGCCGCCGGACAGACCCGCTGGCTGGCGGATGCCCTCAGAACGTCCGCCCTGCCCCACGGTTAATGATGAGAAGGAATTTCTGGCAGCCGTCACACGAGACTGCCAATTTTTCTGCTACAGACCCTTGCCCGGCGCCCGGCCGCGGCCTATGTCCGTTCCAGTTGCGGTAGCACTCGCTTACCCTGACTGCTAAATTTGCAAAAACACAGCCTTATCAATCTATTAGGAGGACTGCATGAAATTCCGTCCGCTTCACGACCGCGTCGTGGTCAAGCGTATCGACGCAGAAGAGAAGACCAAAGGCGGCATCATCATTCCGGACAGCGCGAAGGAAAAGCCTTCCCAGGGCGAAGTGCTCTCGGTCGGTCCGGGCGGCCGCGATGAGGCCGGCAAGCTGATCCCGATCGATCTCAAGGTCGGCGACGTCGTCCTGTTCGGCAAGTGGTCCGGCACCGAGGTCAAGATCGACGGCCAGGAAGTGCTGATCATGAAGGAAAGCGACATCATGGGTGTCATCACCGACACCGGCGCCAAGAAGAAGGCCGCTTAAGAGCGCCCTCTCTCCCACCCAAAATTCCAGATTGTCCTGACACTCAAGGAAACCCAACATGTCAGCCAAAGAAGTCAAATTCGGCGTCGACGCCCGCGACAAGATGCTGCGCGGCGTGGACATCCTCGCCAACGCCGTGAAGGTGACGCTCGGCCCGAAGGGTCGCAACGTCGTTCTCGACAAGTCGTTCGGCGCGCCGCGCATTACCAAGGACGGCGTGACCGTCGCCAAGGACATCGAGCTTGAAGACAAGTTCGAGAACATGGGCGCCCAGATGGTGCGCGAAGTGGCCTCCAAGTCGGCGGACCTCGCCGGTGACGGCACCACCACCGCGACCGTTCTCGCCCAGGCTATCGTGAAGGAAGGCGCCAAGTCGGTCGCCGCCGGCATGAACCCGATGGATCTGAAGCGCGGCATCGACCTCGCTGTCGAAGCTGTCGTCGCGGACCTCGTCAAGAACTCCAAGAAGGTCACCTCGAACGACGAAATCGCCCAGGTCGGCACCATCTCGGCCAACGGCGACAAGGAAATCGGCGATTTCCTCGCCAAGGCCATGGCCAAGGTCGGCAACGAAGGTGTCATCACGGTTGAAGAAGCCAAGTCGCTCGACACCGAACTCGATGTCGTCGAAGGCATGCAGTTCGACCGCGGCTACATCTCCCCCTACTTCGTCACCAACGCCGACAAGATGCGCGTTGAATTCGACGACGCCTACATCCTGATCAACGAGAAGAAGCTCTCCTCGCTGAACGAGCTGCTCCCGCTGCTCGAAGCCGTGGTGCAGACCGGCAAGCCGCTGGTCATCGTCGCGGAAGACGTCGAAGGCGAAGCGCTCGCCACCCTCGTCGTCAACCGTCTGCGTGGCGGCCTCAAGGTTGCAGCCGTGAAGGCTCCGGGCTTCGGCGACCGCCGCAAGGCCATGCTGCAGGACATCGCGATCCTGACCGGCGGCCAGGCGATCTCGGAAGACCTCGGCATCAAGCTTGAGAACGTGACCCTCAACATGCTGGGCCGCGCCAAGAAGGTGATGATCGACAAGGAAAACACCACCATCGTCAACGGCGCCGGCAAGAAGGCCGACATCGAGGCCCGCGTTCAGCAGATCAAGGCGCAGATCGAAGAAACCACTTCGGACTACGACCGCGAGAAGCTGCAGGAGCGTCTGGCCAAGCTCGCTGGCGGCGTCGCGGTGATCCGCGTCGGCGGCGCGACCGAGGTTGAAGTGAAGGAGCGCAAGGATCGCGTTGATGACGCGATGCATGCGACCCGTGCGGCTGTGGAAGAAGGCATCGTTCCGGGCGGCGGCGTCGCCCTGCTCCGTGCCTCCGAGCAGCTCAAGCGCATCAAGACCCAGAACGACGACCAGAAGACCGGCGTCGAGATCGTCCGCAAGGCGCTCTCCGCTCCGGCCCGCCAGATCGCCATCAACGCTGGCGAAGACGGCTCGGTCATCGTCGGCAAGATCCTCGAGAAGGACCAGTATCACTACGGCTTCGACTCGCAGTCGGGTGAATACGGCAACCTTGTCGCCAAGGGCATCATCGACCCGACCAAGGTCGTGCGTGCGGCGATCCAGAACGCAGCTTCGGTTGCGTCGCTGCTGATCACCACTGAGGCGATGATCGCTGAAGTGCCAAAGAAGGGCGGCGCGGCTGCTCCGGGCGGCATGCCCGGCGGCGGCATGGGCGGCATGGATTTCTAAGAAGTCCATTCAGAAAAACACAAAGGGCGCGGTGCAAACCGCGCCCTTATTTTTGAGACTCGATCAAGCTAGATGCAACTTCTTTGCATTCACGCCGCTCGCCGTGATCAGAGTCGGCGTACTGGCTTCGCCGAACGAAACGAACTCGACCGCAACGCGAGCTTGGTCGAACGCCGCTTGCAGTGACATGCCGCTGGCAATCGCACCATAAAACTGCCGAGCGAAGGCAACGGCCGCCGTGTCTGTGACGGTATCCTGCATGACGATGAGTGCTTTTGCCGTACCTAGAAGAGCTTTCCGCGCACCTGTGCTGTTACAGGCGTTAAGAACAATCACATCTGGGGGATTATCCGTCGCGGCGAAAACCTTTCCCAGAAGTTCAAACGTCACGAAGCTAGTCTTACCGCGCTTGACGGTTCCCCCGTCCATAGCGAGACTTGCATCATTCCCGTGCCCCGAAAAATGGACGATACGCGGCTTGTGGTCATTCAAACCGTTGAGAATGTCTTTGAAATCGGCAGCTTCGGATTGGTGAAGCGCGATGTTGTCGCGAAACAACGACCGCTTGATTTCTTCTTTTACGGCTTTGACCTCTTTGTCGAGGCTTAGCGCGTGTTTCTTGGTGGGATTGGCCATCAGATAGACAACAGACAACTGCTTACGTCGTTTCAGCGCCTGCCGCGTGACAACAGCGCGTTTGACGACCAGCGTGGTGCTTCCGCGAACAATCGGTCGGTCCTTAGTCGGCAGAGCCTCGCGCTGTTTCTTGTTATCAGCAAGGCGAATGATGTCGTCCTTGTGCGTGCGCACACTCTCGTCTTTGAAATATAGATATTGGCTTCCGTCTTTGACACTTCCATCGTTTTTCATGCGGTCGATGAGGTGTTTGCGGAACAGATACTCGACCTCGTTCTGGGCCTGCTGGCCGGGTTTCACCCCGGCGTCAGTCGCGAGTTGTTTTTTTGAGCGCGGGCGGGAAACGCGGCCGTAAATGGCGTTGAACAACTTGCGGCGGATTTGCGCCGTTCCGAGATGTTTGGCCCAATTGCTTAGGTTGGTGTTGTGGTCGCCTGTCGGGTTGATAACGGCTTGCTTACTCATTGCGTCAGCTCTTCTTGTTCAGCGACACGTTAGGCACCATGCGGCTGATGGTGGGCTGGCTGACGCCGAGAACCTTTGCAAGCTGACCCTGCGAATATCCCTTGTCGAGAAATTCCAGCAACTTCAGCTTCCGCAAAATTTCGAGTTCTTTGAGGATGGCAGCGGCTTGTTCTTCGTTCATTAGGCACGCGCCTCCGGACGCTCAGCAATTTTGGCGATTTCCTTGGCGAAGCCTTTCGGCAACATGCGGCTCAACGTGGCGTCGCTGACACCCAGCGCGGCAGCGATGTGCTTCTGCTGGCAGCCCATCGCCAGCGCTTGAAGAATAAGGAGCATTTTCACTGAACGAAGTTCGTCGGCGACTTCATTTCCGGAAGTCTTGTCCATGGCGTTCATTTCCCTTTGGGTTTGCGCCGCGTGCGGTGTTCGATGCACGGGCCGAATGATCGGGCGCACTCTTGAAAAAGAGCGGCGCTTTTTTATTCGGCCCAAGCTGACTACCACATTGTTCGCGGACGGCCCAAGTCGCGATATCCCGGCGCATCGCCTGCGCCATGGGGCCGCGCCAAGGCTTTCTCCTCGTACAGAGGGAGAGCGGCGGCGTGTCAGTCCCCTCCAGCGGTGGATCACTCAGGCTCGCCCACCGGGGGTCTTCGCGAAACAAGCCGTTCCAACCATTGCGTGCGGAACGCCGGATGAAACGGCGTGACCGTGGCGACTACGCTCGTGTGCTTTCCACTTTTGCACACGGGGCTGCGGATGCGCTCGCGCATCCGGCGTTCCGCGCGCCCTCATTTGAGGGCAAGCGATGAAAAGAATTCGGGCGCCCCCGCGCCGTCATAACAACAGGGGTGATGGCGCACATCTGAACGTGCGAGTTGTTTGAAAATTGAATCTGAAGGCGGAGGTTGTCCACATCGCGGCAACACCAATGGCCGTCATCACCGGGCATAGCCGTTCGAAGAACGGCGTCGCTTCCGCTCGCCTATGTCCCGGTGATCCACGTCTGACGTGCGACATCCGAATGAAGGCGTGGACGGCTGGGTCAAGCCCGGCCATGACGAACTGCGATTAAATGCGCGCATCACACTCAATCGTCTTCCCCGCGCAAGCGGGGACCCATAACCACTGGTTATGGTGATGAGAGCGAGAAGATCGCTCCGACATCTCTCCTAAACTGATAACTCAGGGAGCATGGGTCCCGCCTGCGTGGGGACGACCGAAGAGAGATTCCGTGGGATAGCCCAGCCATGGCGAAGTGTATCTGCGCGCGGTCCTGCAACATTTTATGGCGCGCGATGCGTGCGCACCTCTCGCTCAACCTCGTCGGTCCAAACCTTGAAGCTGATCAATTCGTTCGGCCCGAAGGTTTGCGTGATCGGGACGTCGGAGGCGTCGCGGCCTTGCGCGATCAGCACGCGGCCGATCCGCGGCACGTTGTTGCGCGGATCGAACATGTGCCAGCGGCCGCCGATATAGGCCTCGAACCAGCCGGCGAAATCCCCGACCCACGGTTTCGGCGTGCCGATGTCGCTGAGATAGCCGGTGCAATAGCGCGCCGGAATGTTCATGCAGCGGCAGAACGCAATGGCGAGATGCGCATAGTCGCGGCAGACGCCTTTGCGTTCGCTGTAAACCTCGAACGCCGTCATGGTCGCGCGCGCGTGCTCGTAGCCGAACTTGATGTGGCGATGAACCACATCGCAGATCGCCTGAACGCGCGCCCAGCCCGGCGCGGTGTTTTCAAACAGTTTCCACGCGATGTCCGAGAGCCGATCGGTTTCGCAATAGCGGCTGCCCAACAGATAGACCAGTGTGTCCGGCGGCAGATCTTCCACCGCATGCTGGATGGCGGACGGGACAGCCACGTCCGGCAGGCCGCTGTCCCGCACCATGCCATCGGCATAAAGCCGCATCCGCCCCGGCGGCGCGACGATCCGGCTGCACCAGTTACCGAATAGATCGCGATAAGGCGTGATCGGCACCGGCGGGGTCGTGGTGAGGAAGTCGGGCGTGATGACATCCGACGCGCGGGTGAAATGCGTGCCCAGCACCATGATCATGGGAGTGGCCTGCGGAAAGTCGTAGATCATCTCGTAGCCGACGCGAATGGTGATTCCGGTCACGTGTTTCCAATCAATGTGAGGATGTTATCCGGCGCCGATGTTCTCGCGGCGCGGCTCGTTCAGCGCGATCACCGGCTCCTGCAGCGAACTGATCGGGATGTTGACATGGCAGATCAGGCCGGACGGCTCAAAGATCAGCCGCGCCTCGCCGTGAAGCTGCCCGGGTAGCGCCTGCTCGATGAACCGGCTGCCGAAACTTTTCTCCTTCGGTTCAGTCACAAGCGGACCGCCGCTTTCCCTCCATTCAAGATTGAAGCGTCCCGCCTCGGCATCGACCGACCATGAAATCGAGATGCGGCCGCCGGGGACCGACAGCGCGCCGTATTTCAGCGCGTTGGTGCTGAGTTCGTGAATGACCATGGACAATCCGACAGCCGGGCCGGACGACACCGCGATGTTTTCGCCGGTGATGCTGAACTGTTTCAATCCCTCGGTCTGGAACGCCAGGATCGCGTTTTCGATCAGCGTGCGGCAGCCCGCGCCGGTCCAGCTCTCGCGGATCAGAAGATCGTGGGACACACCAAGCGCGGCTAGGCGGCTGGCGATAGTTTTCGCTGCCGCCTCGACGCTGGTGGCCTCACGCAGGCTTTGCGAGGCAATCGCAGAAGCGATTGCCAGCATGTTCTTCACGCGGTGATGAAGTTCGCCGATCAGAACAGTTTGAAGCTTTGCCGCGGCAGCATGGGCGTGAGCTTCGACACCTGCCTGGATGAGCAGTTGCCGAAGCTGGTCGTTTTCTTTCTCCATGTCACGCAACGGCGCGAGATGTCTCACAGTACTCATGGATTATCCTGTCTTGCCGACAGCTTTCACAGCTTGCGCTTTGCGCCGGGAACAGGCGGCGGATTCAATTCCGCGATCTTGCGAAGGGCCTCTTCGTGGGTGGCGTGAGGACCGGTGACGAACGTCCCGCTCATTTTGGTGGTGTACCATCCCGACACAACACCGAGCCGGCGCGCCTCTTCGTCCTTGACCTGCCGTGACGATAGTTCCTTGGTAGTGATATCGCGCATGCGCAATCCTCCCGTTCCCGCCGAACGTCGTGATGAGTTTCAGGATCAATCGTTCGCGGAAAACAATCGAGGCGCAAAACGTAGTCAGCTTTCGCTGTCGAGCCTCGCGAAGTCCTTGAGGACCGATGCGACGAGATCGCGATGGCGCGAGTCCTGTGCGCCAAGCGTCGCATAATAGAGGTTCAGAACATATCGCGCTTTTGCTGCTGCTTCCGGCCATGATGTCACCGGCGCGTCGAGCAGTTCAGCCTCGATCTGAAGCTGCCGATCACGCAGCAAGGCTGCGTGGCTCTCTGCCTCGGCCAGTATCCGCCGCAGTCCGGTCGCCTTCTGTGCCGCCATCCCGCGACGGGAATCGAGTTCGACCGGGTCGTCAGGCATCGGCTGCCACCGCGTCGCGGTGCTGTGCGTCCGCAAGATCGATCGAACCGATGGCGATCATTTCCACCGAGCGCTGATGCGGCGGCGCGCCCGGCACCATGATCATGGTGGCAACACGGCGGAAACTCGGAAAGGAAAGCCCTTCGATCATCTCCTCGTCGGTCACCACTTCATAGGCACCGGCCGGAAGCAGGCGTTCAATCCCGTTGATACGCACCGGATGTTTGAAGATGACCGTCTCCCGTCGCGTTCTCATGATCATGAGATCCGCTCCGAGGCAACGTGATGATATAGCATCGTTTGACTGTGCGCCTTTCCGGCGCGGATAGCTATCGGTTTGTTACAGGCCAACGCGGCAATTCGCGCAAACGTGACGAGATGACACTGTTTGACGATAAAAGCATGCTTGAGTTCCCTTAGCCCTATTTACAAACGCGGATTGATACTCTTGAAGAAATGACTATATTCCTATTTATCCCGCCTCGTTGATGAGGGGCGTTTCGCGCGCCCTCATTGAAGGGCAAGGCGACGCAAAGGCTTCGGGCGCCCCCCGCGCCGTCATAACAACAGGGGCGATGGCGCACATCTGAAAAACGGGACGTGAGGATGAAGCACAATGCGCGTCACACAACCGATGTCGTCCCCGCGCAGGCGGGGACCCATAACCACTGGCTATGGTGATGACAAAGAAAAGCGTTGTTCCGCGCTTATGACAACAACGATGGTTCAGGGAGTATGGGTCCCCGCCTGCGCGGGGGACGACGACCGGAGAGATCGCCGGGACGATGCGAAGAGAGAGGGCGCGCTGTGATGCTATCTGCCCCTCAGTCCTTCAGGCTCGCAACCACGACCAGGCGCCGCACTTCGCCGCGCTGATAGGCTTTCAGGAACGCGTTGTAGTCCTTGAACGACACGCAGCCGTTGGAATCGCCGTTCGGCCCGAGCATGTAGGTGTGCGCGAGCAGTCCGGTGCGGCCGTGGATCGCGCCCTCGCCGCCCACCGGCGTCAAGCGCAGCGCCGCCACGCCGTGAAACAGCGCCTCGCGCGGTTTGAGCGTGTAGAGATGCGGCGGCGTCACGCCGTGCATGCGGACGTGCGCATAACGCGGATCGTCCAGCTTGCTGCCGAGGCCGGAATGCGCCTCGAGCTTGGAGCCGTCCGGCATGTAAACCGTGCGCGCGGTGATGTCGTAGATCGCGGTCAGCTTGTCGTCTTCGCTCGAACCCGCGGGCGTCGATGGTGTGAGCGACGTGCCGTCGCTCGCCACGCCGCCGTCGGAGCCGGCATAGGCAAGCACGGGACCGGGCTCGGGCTTCTTGCCGAACAGACGGTCGAACAGGCTCGGCGTCTTGCGAGCCATCGCGGCGAGCGCGGCGTTCTTCGCGCGCTCCACCATCTCCGAATGGCCGGGCTTGGCGCGGCTCGCTTGCGCGAACTTGAAATCGGCGGGACGCGATGCGGGCAGCGGCACGGCTTTCGCGACGCGCGTCGGCGCCTGCGGCGGCAACGCGACTTCCGGCGCGGCGGCGGCAACTTCGGCCTGCGAGGGCGCAGCGCGCTGCGTATCGGGCGCGGCCACAACGGTCGGCTTGAACGCCACCGGCGGCGCGCCGAGCGAATACGTGACGTCCATCAGCGCGGCATAATTTTTCTGCTCGACGGTCAGCGCAGGCGCTTCCTCGCGCGCGGGGATCATCGCCGCAAACCGATCCGTGAAGGCCTGCTGGTCGAGACCGTTTGCGGCGGACACGAACACCACGCGCGCATCACGCGAGGCGAGTTCATAACCATCGCCGAACGGATGGCCGCCGAACACGTTGCTGTAAAGCGTCCAGCCGCACGCCAGCGTCACGAACGCAATGGCGGCAACGCCTGCGGCATTCAACGGGCTGGACGATCGCGACGAACGACCGTGAGGGTGGGCCTTGTAGCCGGTACGCGCAACAGAACTGGTACTCATACGCCTTGCATCCAGAACAATCCCACCCTGTCGTTCCGGCTGCATTCGGCAATTCATGCGCGAACAGCGCATGCGAAAGCGGGCCAGCGTCAGTTGCCGTGCGGAGCTTGGAATTCCCCACGCAACATCTCTCAAAGGTGCGGAGCGGCATTAAGGCGGCATTTAGTTAAATGCGGATTAAGTCCCGGCAGATGTAAGGCAAATCGTAAAGCCGGGTTCCCGTCAGTCGTCGTCGTCATCCACCGGTGGCGGCGGGACCGGCATCCGGCGGGACGGCTGCGAACCGGGGCGCGGCGGCGTCTGGTTCACCACGCGCGGCGGGTAAAACACCGCATAACAGGCCGGACTGAGGCGCGGCCCGGCATTACGCAGGCAGGTTTCGATGCGGCCGGCATCCGGGATGAACTGCCCGCACAGGCGCATCGCATCCGGCGTGCAGGCTTCGCGCTCCTGCTCGGTTCCTTGCGCGAGCGCAGGCTCCGCACCGGCGACCACAGCAACCGCAATCAGACTGGCAAGCTTCCCCAAGGTAACCTTGCCCATGGATGTCTCCCTGGATGGACCGATGGTAGTGGGCCAACTCAATGGCCGTCAAAGCCGTTCCCGCATCATTTCTGCGCATTGCGCGCAAATCATGAGCGAAGCGTGACAGTTCTGAACGGCAGTCCGTGGAAATCAGATCGGCCCGCCAAGCTCCGGCGGCCTTGATCGGTCGAGTACGTCGCCGCGCGGGTCTTCAAGCAGAGAGGCCTGATAGGTCTCGACCGCAACGCCGCTGCGCTTGCGCGACAGTTCGGCTAGCTTCTCGACGCGCGTGTGAGCGGCGCGCGGCGGCGCGAGTGCGCCGACGGGACCGATCAGAATCGCCCTGCCCTTCAGCAGGTTTACGTCGGGCTCACTCATGAAGGTCCAGCGATAGCGCTGCTGAAACTGGGCGACGCAGGTGCCCTTCGGCAGATAGAACATCAGCCACGATGTGGTGCCGTAGTCGGCGGCAAGGACGCAGCTTGCATTCTGTTTGACGCGTAGCGCCTCTATTTCTTTGGCAAGGTCAGGCCAGCCGACTCCGACGCTGCGCACCGTGGCGTCACGCCGGAAGCCGGTGAACAGCCCGGTGTTGGTCTGCACGATCAGAATGACGAACAGCGCCACGCCGATCGGCAGCGCAAGACGCCGCGACCAGATCATCGTGCGCTGCTCGCGCGGATTCCACGTCGTCCCCCACGCAGCATAGGCGGCGGCGATGGCGAACGCAGGATAGACCGGCCCGAGCCAGTTGGCCTCGACGCGCGCGTGCAGCGAATGCCAAACGAAATAGAGGAAGATCATCCAGACGCTGATGCCGATCAGCGCGGCACCCGCGGCATTCTTCGCCCTGCCCTTCGCCAATGCGTAAAGCCCGAAGACACCGAGAATGAAGACAGAGGGGGTCGCGAACGCAAACTGGGTCGGGATCATCTCGCCGAGATATTTGAGCGTGATGCCTTCGACACGGGCACGGCCGAGTTGCTTGATAAACGACACCCATTCATGATCGGCATTCCACAGGATCACCGGCGCAAAGATCGCGAAAGCAAGGATACCGCCGAGATACGGCCATGGCGACGCCAGCCAGCGGCGTTGATCTTTCATCAGCAAGAGCCACAACAGGATCTGCGCACCGAAAAACAATGCAGTGTATTTCGAGAGCAACCCGCATCCCACCGCGATGCCGACCGCAAGCCACCAGACGCCCCGGCCCGTTTGCCACACATTGGCAAGCCCAAAGAGAACGAAGCTGGCGGCCACCATCAGCGGCGCGTCCGGCGTCACGATGGTCGTCCCGACCGAGGCCATCAGAGTCGCATTGAGGAAGATGGTCGATGCCGCCGCAATGCGAGCATCGTCAAAGAAAATTTGAGCGGTGCGATAAATCGCCCAGCTCATCGGCAACGCAAGCAGGATCGACACCAGCCGCACACCGAATTCGGTGTCGCCTGCGATCATGATGCCGAGACGGATCACCACGGCGACCATCGGCGGATGGTCGTAGTAACCACCCGACAGATGCTTCGCCCAGGTCCAGTAATAAGCTTCGTCAAACGTGAGAGGCGTAAAGGCTGCCGCAATCAGGCGAAGCACCACAAGCGCGGCCACGGTGAGGATCGTGCCGCGCGCCAGCTTCGCCTCAGAGGAAATCATTTTGCGCGCCAGACAAAGAGGCTGGAGACGCCGTAATTCCAGACCACGCCCATCAAGGCACCGGCCACGCCGGCAAGCCACCAGATCGGCTCCTGATCGAACACGGTCGCCGCAACGCCGACGTTGGCCAGCAGACCGACGCTGCAGACCAGATAGAACAGGAACAATCCGCGCAGAAGTGAGAAGCCCTTCAGGCGTTGATCGCGATAGGTGAGCCGGTTGTTGAGCAGGAAATTTCCGGTCATCGCGACAAAAGCAGCCACCCCCTGCGCCTCGGCGAACGGAACCTTGAACGCGAGTGCCGAGTAAAGCGTGACCAGATGCACGCCAAGACCGATCCCGCCCACCAGCGCGAACAGCAGGAAGCGGAGTGAGACCAGATCGCCGGTCATCTTGGCAAGGACCAGTCCGAGGAAATCGAGCACGACCATGGAGTCCAGTTTGCTCTCGCCGTGCTGGCGCGCGCCAAAGGAAAACGGCACTTCGACGATGCGAAGTTTTCCACCCGCCGTCGCCACGATATCGAGCAGGATCTTGAAGCCCTGCACCGAGAGCGACGGGGCAAGCTGTTCGAAGCGATCACGGCGAAGCATGAAGAAGCCGCTCATCGGATCGGCGATTTCGATATGCAGCAGCTTCTTGGCGATGTTGGTTGCGAAGACGCTGCCACCAAGGCGCGTGCTGCCGAAACTGCCGGTATCGCCGCCGCTCACGTAACGGCTGCCGACCACAAGCTCAGCCTGCCCGGACTGCAAAATCTCGAGCATTTTGGGCAGCCGGGTTTCATCGTGCTGCAGATCGGCATCCATCACAGCGACATAAGGCGCGCTGGAGGCAAGAATTCCTTCGATGCAGGCGCCGGACAATCCACGGCGGCCGATGCGGCGGATGCAGCGCACGCGGGAATCGGTCTGAGCCAGTTGACGCGCAACCTCCCAGGTTCCGTCCGGGGAATTGTCATCGACGAAGATGACCTCCCACGCGATTCCGGTCAGCGCGGCGTCCAGCTTTGCGAAAAGCTTGGGGACGTTGTCGCGCTCTTTGAAAGTGGGCACCACAACGCACAATTGACGCGCAGGTGCCGCCTCGGGTGAGATGGCCTCAGTCATGGGCCTCAGCGTATATCCGGGGTCCCGGACGATGCCAAGCCGCCCTCCCGCAACACGCTTTAGATGAAGTATACGGGAAAGCGGGTGGCTATTGGCCTGAACAGGTCCAGAAATGCCAACGACCACGGAGGGAGCCGGTGAGACTCAAAGCAGCGCGTACATCCGGCGCGCTTAACATCTCACGGCGTCTTCTCGTGGTCGTCCCGGCGATGGAGCGGGGGCTGCAACATCGCCGTTAGTAGCTAGATGGGTACGGGTCCGGCCTTCCGCAAGGGCCTCGGGGAACGCAAGAAAATGGCAAAGAAATCAGGTCAAATTCATATCGGGATCGGCGGATGGACCTTCGCGCCCTGGCGGGGCGTGTTTTATCCGGAGAAACTGACCCAGGCGAAGGAACTCTCCTACGCCGCCTCCAAGCTGACCTCGATCGAAATCAACGGCACCTATTACGGCTCGCAGAAGCCTGAAAGCTTCCGCAAATGGGCCAGCGAGGTGCCGGACGGCTTCATCTTTTCGGTCAAGGGCCCGCGCTTCGCCACCAACCGGCGTGTTCTGGCCGAGGCCGGAGATTCGATCAAACGCTTCTATGAGTCGGGCGTAACCGAGATGGGCGACCGGCTCGGGCCGGTATTGTGGCAATTCGCGCCGACCAAGAAATTCGACGAGGCCGATTTCGGCGCCTTCCTCGACCTGCTGCCACGCAAGTTCGACGGCGTCGCCCTGCGCCATGTCGTCGAAGTCCGGCACGACAGCTTCTGCAATCCGGACTTCATCGCGCTGCTTCGCAAGCACAATGTCGCGGTGGTCTATGCCGACCACCTCAAATACCCGGCAATCTCGGACATAACCTCCGATTTCGTTTACGCCCGGCTGCAGACCGGCAAGGATACGGTCAAGACCGCCTACCCGCCCAAGGAACTGGATGCCTGGGCGAAGCGGTTGACCCTGTGGTCGCAAGGCGGCGAGCCGGACGACCTGCCCCGCTCCGACAAGACCGCTGCGAAGAAAGTGCCGCGCGACGTGTTTGCCTACGTGATCCATGAAGGCAAGATCCGCGCACCGGCAGGCGCGATGGAATTGATCGAACGGGTGAAGTGAACGCGACCCGCCACAAGGCGATAAGCATGAGGAGACAGCATGGCCAGGGCCAAGAAGCTTTTCACCATCGGCTATGAACAGACACCGGCAAAAGCTGTGCTCGACGAATTGCAGCATGCCGGGGTGAAATTGCTGGTGGATGTCCGCGCCATCGCATCGTCACGCCGGCCCGGTTTCTCCAAAAGCCAGCTCGCGGCGGGCCTCGATGAGCGCGGCATCTCCTACATCCATCTGCGTGGCCTTGGCACACCGAAAGAAGGCCGCCTCGCCGCACGCAGCGGCGACATGAAAGCGCTGTCGAAAATCTACCACGCGCACCTCAAGACTCCGCAGGCACGCGGTGAAATGGACGAACTGGCTGCCTTGGTGATGAAGGCCGGCCCGGTCTGCATTCTCTGCTACGAGCGCGATCACAACATTTGCCATCGCAAGTTCATCGCCGAGATCATCGAGGAGCGCGAGGGCGTGAAGATCGAAGATCTCGTGGCCCCGCAGATCTGAGTTATCCACAGGCTGTCCCTCTTATCTTCCGGGACTGTTCCCGTGTCGTTCCCGGCATGTTCGCTAGACGAACGAAGCCTTCGGCGCTCTAATTCCTGCGTATTTTTATGTAGGTATTTCGAGTTCGGGGCTTGGGGGCTCCATGAGTTGCGTCGGGAGGGTGTACGCGTTTGGCGTCGCCGTTGCCGCACTGCTTGGCGGCAGCTCTCCCACTATTGCCGATCCCTCGACCGATCCGCTGCCTGCCGCAAGCCAGCTCAGCGGCGGCGCTTCTCCGGAAAAGTTTCTCTACTTCAGCGGCTTCGATCTGTGGCGCAGCGGCGGCTCATTCTATGGCGGAGTTCAATGGGCGCCCGATGGCCTCAATCAGGACGGTTTCACCCCCAAGCTGCTGATTGCGGAAGGCACCTATCGCTACCTCGCAGGCAGCACGAACATTCGCGGCACCGGCCTGCTGGCCTCGATTCTTCCCGGCTGGCGGATCAAGCGCGGCGATGTCGAAATCAAGCTGTTCGCCGGTCTCGATCTGCAAAACCATCGCCTGTCTCCCGATGATCCTGCGAACAGCCTGCGCGGCAATCATGCGGGCCTGCGTGTCGGTGCCGATCTATGGTGGGAGCCTACGCCGAATGTGATGATCGCATCTTCGGTCTCGGGCTCCACCATCGGCACCAATTTCAGCATTCGCGGCGCCGCCGGATGGCGCGTGGAAGACCGCTTCTGGGCGGGACCGGAAGTCGAGACATCGGGCGATCAGGTCTATCGCCAGTACCGGATCGGCGCTCACGTCACGTCGTTCAAATGGTCGGCGTTTGAATGGTCACTCGGCGCGGGTTATGTTGAAGACAACAGCCATCGCTCCGGCCTCTACGGGCGCATCAGCGTTCTCACGCGCCGCTAGCCGATCTCGAAAGTCTAAGACACGAAAGGTTGAATGGTATGACTAATATCATACTATAAAACCTCCTTCCGATTTCTTTCTGCAGGATAGACGATGATTTCCGCATGGGTTTCCGCCCGCCTCGCCGCCCGAGGCATCCACTACGGCTGGATCATGGTGGCCGTGACATTCCTCACGGCCCTCATCAGCTCGGCATCCGTCGGCGCGCCGGGCGTGTTCATCCTGCCGCTGGAAAAGGAATTCGGCTGGAGCACCACGCAGATTTCTTCGGCACTCTCGATCCGTCTGCTGCTGTTCGGCCTGATGGCTCCGTTTGCCGCCGCGCTGATGGTGCGTTTCGGGCTGCGCAATGTCGTGATGTCCGCACTCACGATCATTGCCGTCGGCCTGCTCGCCTCGCTGGCGATGACACAAGCCTGGCACCTGATCGGGCTGTGGGGATTCGTGGTCGGGTTCGGCACCGGCATGACCGCGATGGTGCTCGGCGCAACCGTGGCGACACGCTGGTTCGTGGCGCACCGCGGGCTCGTCGTCGGCATCTTCGCGGCGAGCGTCGCCACCGGACAGCTCATCTTCCTTCCCATCATGGCCTACCTCACCGAAACCTATGGCTGGCGCGTTGCGCTCGGCACGATGTGCGTGATGCTCGCGTTCGCCGCAATCAACGCGCTGCTGTTCATGGCCGACCGTCCATCGGACCTTGGACTGCGCCCCGTCGGAGATGACGGCACGGCCCCCGCCGCGCCTGCGCCGGCGGCCAACTCGATTGTTGCGGCGGCTTTCTCTGCGCTGCGCGATGCGTCGAAGACACGCGTGTTCTGGATTCTGTTCGGCACATTCTTCATCTGCGGCGCCAGCACCAACGGACTGGTGCAGACCCATCTCATTCCAATGTGCGCAGACTTTGGAATTCCGGCCACCACATCCGCGGGCTTGCTCGCGGCGATGGGCATTTTCGATTTCTTCGGAACGATCATCTCCGGCTGGCTGTCCGACCGCTACAACAATCGCTGGCTGCTGTTCTGGTATTACGGCCTGCGCGGACTATCGCTGATCTTCCTGCCATTCACCGACTTCTCGTTCTACGGACTGTCGCTGTTCGCCGTGTTCTACGGGCTGGACTGGATCGCCACAGTGCCACCTACCGTCAAGCTGACGGCGAAGCATTTCGGACCGGAGCGCGCGGCCATGGTGTTCGGCTGGATCTTTGTCGGCCATCAGCTTGGATCAGCGACCGCGGCTTTCGGCGCGGGTCTCACCCGCACGCTGTACGAGACCTATCTGCCGGCTTTCTTTGCCGCAGGCGTGCTCTGCCTGATCGCGGCGGCGGTGTTGATGCTCGTGCGATCAAGTCCGAAGACAGCGACCGCATAGCGGGTTCAGCCGAGACGCCAGACCGCCATTGGCGTCTCGTAGCCCTTGACCGGCACCTCGCCGAGCGAGACAGCGTCCTTGCACGCATCGCCGAGTGCGTCGCGGACGACGGACGAAATCAGAATCTGTGAATTGAATTTCTTGTTCAGGGATTCAAGGCGCGAGGCGAAATTCACCGTATCGCCGATCACGGTGTATTCCTTGCGGCGCGGTGATCCGACACTGCCAGCAACGACGTCGCCGAAATGCAGCCCGATGCCGATGCGAAGCGGCCAGCTATTGCGATCGTTGTCCCGCTCCATCGCCGTCAGCATTTCACGCGCCGCAGCCACGGCATGCTGCGTGGCATCGGCAGTCTCGAAAGGCGCGCCGAACAGCGCAAGGAATCCATCGCCCATGAACTTGTTCACGATTCCGCCATGGCGGTCGACGATCTCGACCAGCACCGCGAATGCGCCGTCCAGCCTGTCGACCACTTCTTGCGGACTGTGCACGCGGGCCGCTGCCGTGAAGCTGCGGAAGTCGACAAACATCACGGCCACACGGCGGATATCGCTCGCCGTACTCGTCCCCTCCGCCATCAGCCGCTCGACAACCTGCGGCGAGACATGCTGACCGAACAGGTTGGTGACACGATCCCGCGCAGTGGCCGCAACAATGCTCTTCTCGAACTGCCGCCGCAATTGCACGCCGACAGCGCCTGCGAGAATACCGCAGATGAAAACGATCAGGCTTCGGATGACATGATAGTCCGCGTCCGGCGGTGCATCCGGATGATAGAACAGCGCCATCGCCAGCAGCTCGGTTGCCGCCACAAAGCCGGTAAAGGTGGAGAGCCAGAAATCGAGCCGCAGCGTCGAGAGAATAATGAAGATGAAGTAGCTCAGCGGCACCACATAACCGAGCGCCTGAACCGATCCCATATTATCGATATGAAGCGCCAGCGCGATGGTTGGAATGCTCGTCTCGATGAAGACGCTGGCATAGCGCCGGAACACCGGAAGATCGGCGTCGAGCTTGATCTGCCGCTTGATCATGGCGTGAACGAACAGTTCGAACAGGATGAAAGGCACCAGAATGATGTAGAGGTAGGCGGGCTTGAGCTTGCCATGCCAGAGTTGGTTCAACTGCTCCGGCGCGATGATGTAAAACGCCCAGAGCACCAGGGTCAGCGCCGATGTTGTCACGACAAGCGCCTTGATCCGGATCAGCTCGGTCTTGAGGATTTCGCGCGTCAGCGTACGCCGGAAATCATCCGATACCGCCGCGCGGTCAGCCTTTCCGGTCCATATCTCCAGCCAGCCCATATCGCCCGCAACCTCCTCAATCCCGAGAAGATACAGGATTGCAGGCCACGCTCAATCCAGTGTTCGCCTGAACCGCGTCACCGCGATGGTCATGGCCAGCAGCACCAGTACGCACAGGGCAATGGCGTCATACTGCAGATTTTCCAGAGAGGCGCCCTTTAGCATGATGGCACGGACAATGCGGATATAGTGGGTGAGCGGCAGCGCCTCCCCGATCCACTGCGCCCAGACCGGCATGCCCGCAAACGGAAACATGAATCCGGACAAAAGAATATTCGGCAGGAAGAACATCATCGACATCTGCATGGCCTGAAGCTGGTTCTGCGCGATGGTCGAGAACGTGTAGCCGATGGACAGATTCGCCGCGATGAACAGCGTCGAGAGCGCCGCAAGCACGGACAGGCTGCCGAGGATCGGCACCTGAAACAGGAAGAAGCCGATGCCGATGATGATCGTCGCCTGCAGGAATCCCACCAGCACATAGGGAATGATCTTTCCGAGCATCACCTCGACCGGCGTGATCGGCATGGCCAGCAGATTTTCCATCGTGCCGCGCTCGATCTCGCGAGTGACGGACAAGGCCGTGAAGATCAGCATGGTCATGGTCAGGATCGTCCCGACCAGACCGGGCACGATGTTGAGCCGGGATTCCGCGGCAGGGTTGTAGCGTGCATGCGCACGAATCTCGAACGGCATCTCCGGCGGATCTCCCACCTGCAGATCATGAGCCAGCGCGGTCTGGACAATCTGCCCCAGCGCGCCAAGCGCAGAGCCTGACGCAACGGGATCGGTCGCATCCGCCGCGACCAGGAGCGCTGGTTTGTCGCCGCGCCTGACGCCGCGTTCGAAGCCGCGCGGAATTTCAACCCCGAACAGCACCTTGCCGGATTCCAGCAAACTGTCGAACTCCGCGACGGTGTGAACCTGCTGCGTGAACCGGAAGTAAGCCGTATTCTGCAATGCCTTGAGGATCGAGCGTCCGAGGTCGCTGTCTTCCTGCAGCAAGACGGCCGTCGGCAGATGACGGGGCGTGGTATTGATGGCATAGCCGAACAGCAAGAGCTGCATGATCGGCAGCATCACGATCATGGCGAACGACACGCGGTCGCGGCGCAGCTGGAGAAATTCCTTGACCAGCATCGCATAGGTACGCTGCCAGAATCCGCGAACGCCACCATTGGTTGCTTCGGTTGCGCTCATTGGAAGTTATCCTTGGCGCGGCCCATCAATTCGATGAACACATCTTCAAGCGACGGCTCGGACTTGTGCCAGACGGTTCCGTTGCCCGACTTGTAAGGCGCAATCGCTCTTTCGAGAGCAGCTTCATCGCGGCCGGAGACATGAAGGCTGGTCCCGAACGGCGCGACCATGTCAATCCCGGACTGATCGACAAGATCGGTCGCCAGCTTGTTCAGGCCCTCGCCCGTCACGGTATAGGTGGTCAGCGCAGATTTGGCGATCACCTCTTCGACAGTGCCATGCGCGAGGAGATTGCCATAGGCGATGTATGCGATTTCATGGCAGCGCTCGGCTTCGTCCATGTAATGCGTCGAGACGAGAACTGTCAGCCCTTCTGCCGCCAGCGCATGAATCTCGTTCCAGAATTCGCGCCGCGCTTTCGGATCGACACCCGCGGTCGGCTCGTCCAGCAACAGCAGTTGCGGACTGGGCAGCGTGCAGGCACCGAGCGCAAGCCGCTGTTTCCAGCCACCGGAAAGTTCACCGGCCAATTGCTCCTCGCGTCCTGTCAGCCCGATACGCTTGACCATCTCACGCGCCGCTTCACGCGGATCGTCCACGCCATAAAGCCGCGCGACAAATTCCAGGTTCTCGCGCACTGACAAATCCTGATACAGGCTGAAGCGCTGAGTCATGTAGCCCACATGCCGCTTGATCTTGTCCGCATCGCGCCGAATGTCGTAGCCGAGGCATGTCCCCTCGCCGCTGTCCGGCGTCAGAAGGCCGCACAGCATGCGAATGGTCGTGGTCTTGCCGGAGCCGTTGGGACCGAGGAAGCCGTAGATGGAGCCGCGCTTCACCTGCATCGACAGGTCATGCACCACCTGTCGCCCGTTGAAGGACTTCGACAGACCATGGACCTCGATCGCAATGTCCGATTGTGCGTTCACGGCGCAGCCTTGCTGTTGGTGAAAACACTGACCGGCTGCCCGACGCGCAGGCTGTCCGGCTTGTTGGGCCGCGCCTGGATCAGATAAACCAGCTTCGAGCGCTCATTGAGGCTGTAGATCACCGGCGGCGTGTATTCCGCCGTGGTTGCTATGAAATAGATTTTTGCCGTGATGTCGGCGGGACAACCGTCGCAGGTGACGCGCACTTCATCGCCAACCTTGAGCTTCGGCAATTCCGGCTCCGGCACATAGAAGCGCACTTTCATATTGCCCGGCGGCAAGATCGAGATCACCGGACGCTGCGCCGCAACGGTTTCGCCTTCGCGGAAATAGATTTGCTGGATGGTGCCCGCAATCGGCGCTTTCATTCGCCTACGCTCGAGTCTGGTCTGCGATGTGTTCACGCGCGCTTCGGCAACACGCAGATTGGCCAGCGCGGTATCGTAGTTGGCCTGCGTGCCGGAGCCGGTCTTGCTGAGTGCCGCTGCGCGGTCATAGGCCTGCTGCGCATTGGCCAATGTCGCATTGCTCTGGTTCAGGTCCGCCTGCTGCAGATCGTCATCGACGGCATAGAGCGGCGCACCGACTTCAACATGATCTCCTTCGCGGACATTGAGCTTGACCACACGTCCCTGCTCATCCGGACTGACAAAGATCATGTCGGCTTCAACCCAGCCCTGATAGCCGGGATTCTTCGATTCCCAGCAGCCGGCCAAGGACGCAGCGGCGAGCAACGCCATAAAAATCCGCCCGGCCTTTCGCGACGCAATCATGCCGCACTCCCTTCATTGAAAATCATATCGAGATGAACACGAAGCATCGCGGCGACATCGAGCGGCGCGAGCTTGCCGAAAAGTCCCTGCCAGATCACCGAGACGATCATCGGCCCGACCAGAAGCTGCGGAAACTCCGCGAGCTTCGGATTGCGGATTTCACCACGCGCAATGCCGTACTCGATCAGCTTGCGCATTCCGGCGATGCCATGAGCGATCACCTCGCGATAGTAGAACTCGGCGAGTTGCGGAAAGCGCGTGCCTTCGGAAATGATCAGGCGGATGATGTCGGCGCGGCGCGTGCCGATCACCTCGCGGGCGAATGTCTCGGCCAGCATGTCCATCGCGGCGCGCGCCGAACCTCCGCCGATGCCAATCGGCGGATTGGCGATACGCACGATCAGCGGCCCCAGCGCGGTGCGCACCAGTTCCTGAAACAGCGCGTCCTTGTCCTTGAAATGCAGATAGATCGTCCCCTTCGCCACACCGGCGCGCCTGGCCACGTCATCGAGTCGCGTCGCGGCAAAACCCTTGGCCGTGAATTCCTCGAGCCCGGCAGCGACGATAGCCGCCCGCCGCTCCGTCGCCCCCATGGCGCGCTTGGATGGACGTGGCGATGCACCGCGATCCGCCGACGTGCGTGCCGGGGCTCGTGTGGGCTCGTCCCTCGCAGGACGCGTGTCGATCAGAGGACGCTTTATCATAAAGTCATTATGACTGACCAGTCAGTCATAATCAAGAGAGAAGACGAACCATTGTCCAAACGGCAGCTAACCAATTGATCTGTTTGGATTTAACTATCCGAAAAATGCGAGGCTTCCCGGCAAATCAGCCCTTGGCGTCACAGGCCCAGGCGCGGATCACGCATTCCTTGCCGCCGAAAGCGTAGCACTTCTTCATCGCCTCATTGAGGGCGGAGGAAATGCGCGGGGCGACAGCGTAGCCGTGCGCACCACAAGGCTTGGTCATGTCGAGCGATAGCGCAGCGCAGGCCCGCTTCATCGTCACAGCGGAGCAATCGCCCTTGCACTGTTTGAGCGCCGCAGCCCGCGCGCTCTGCTCGGCGGGATAGTCGAAGGCCTGGCCATAGGCCCCGCATTTGCCGATCGCCAGCGCTCCGGCTGCGGAAGCCGGGATCGCGGTGAGATGGGCGGCAAAAACTGAAACCAAAGCAACAATAAAAAACGCGCGAAGGCACGCGGCGGCAAAGTCGAACAAAATCCCCTCCCCCGAGGTCACTCGGAAGGATTCTAGGCGGGAGGACGTTTCAACTTGGTGAACGGGAAGGAAACGCGAAGAGACCGGCGCGTCAGGAGCCGTTGGCGCCAATCCGCAAGCTGTCCTTGCGGGCGTCGCTCAGCATTTCGGGCGTGTCGATGTCGAGAAAGGCGCTCTTGCCCTGAACTTCGACCTCCGCAACCGCCTCCATATGCCGTGCGATCAGATGCCGTGCACCGACATCGCCATCGAGGGCCATCAATTCGGAGAAGAAACGGCGCGACCACAACACCGGATTACCGCGGCGTCCATCCGCAACCGGGACCGCGATCAGAGATCCGCGATCCGGCGCAAAAGCGTCAACCAGACGATCGATCAACTTCGCATCGATGAGCGGCATATCGCCAAGGCACACCACCGCGCCATCGGACGTTTCCGGAACGGCACCCACACCTGCCTTCACCGACGTCGCGAGACCGTCCGCGAAATGCGGATTGTGTACGAACTTGACGTTGAGTCCCTTCAACGCCGCCTCGACCTCGGTGTCCTGATGACCTGTCACCACGATGACCGGCGCTGCTTTGGAGGCAAGCGCCTGTTCTGCAACAATCCGCACAAGTTTCTTGCCGTTCAGTTCGGCCAAAAGCTTGTTCGGCCCGCCCATGCGGGTCGAACGGCCAGCAGCCAGAACAATCGCGGCAACACTCTTGCTGCCGCCGGTTTCCACCGGCACGCGCGGCTGCGGGCGTGTCACGATTTCCATCAGAAGACCGCCGACACCCATGCCGGTGACGTCGGCGCGGGTCACCGGAAGTCCGGCGAGCAGGCGCATCAGAATCCAGTCGAACCCATTTTCTTTCGGCGAGCGCGCACAGCCCGGCGCACCAAGCACGGGGCGGTTGTTCACGTTACCGATCAGCATCAGGTTGCCGGGGTCGACCGGCATGCCGAAATGTTCAACCGCGCCGCCGACCAATTCAATCGCGGCAGGAATCACATCGCGCCGGTCGGCAATCGCGGACGCACCGAACACCAGCACGAGTTCGGCGCCGAGGCCCAGCAATTCGTCAATGGCCGGTGCCAGCGCGGCCTCGTCATGAGGGACGCGGCGCTCGGCAATGATGTGAGCACCGGTCGGCGCGAGTCGCTCCTCAGTGACATGCAGCGTTTTCTCGATCACCTTCGGCGCAAGGCCGGGCAACAGCGTCGATACGACACCCACGCGCTTGATCCTGAACGGTGCCACCCGCATTTGCCCGTTACCGACAGCAGCGACCGCAGCATCGCGCAGATTGGCTTCAACGCCGAACGGAATGATCTTGACGGTGGCGATCATTTCACCGGCGACGACCGGCTTGAACGCAGCGAGCGTCGCGAAGGTAATCGCTTCATCGACACGGTTGATCCGGTCGACGGAATCGCGATCCACCACCAGCACGCCGGCTTCCGAGGCGAACAGATTAGCGCGTCCTGTGAAAGCACGCTCGACGTTGACACCCTCGCCCGCCACCGCTGCGGCAATGCTCGCCGCGGCTTCGTCTTCCGACACATCGCCCTTGTCGAGGCGCGCAACCACGATTTCCTTGACGCCCGCCTGCTTCAGCGCAGCGATCTCCGCAAACCCGATGACGATGCCCTTTTTGAGCACCAGCGAACCCTGACGAATGGCGTGAACCGTGACGCCGCCGAGAGCCTCATCTGGTTTAACGGGACCGAATTTCATGCGGCTGACTTTGTCTTGAGTGGCGTGTCGGCTGGCAGCCGAAGCCTCGCAGTGATTTCAGCCATGATAGCAACTGCGATCTCCGATGGCGAGACCGCCCCGATATGCAAACCGATGGGGGCATGGATCCGGGCCAGCGCAGCGTCGCTGGCACCCTGCGCCTTCAGCCGGTCCACGCGTTTAGCGTGGGTTTTCCGCGAGCCGAGCGCGCCGATGTAGAAGCAGTCGCGCTCCAGCGCATGCAGCAGCGCCGGATCGTCGATCTTGGGATCATGGGTCAACGCAACAAAGGCTGTGTAACGGTCGATATTCAGCGGCGGCAGCGCGACATCCGGCCAGTCCGCGAACAGCGGCACGTCAGGAAATCGCTCAGGCGATGCAAAGGCGGTGCGCGGATCGACCACGTACACATCGTAATCCAGCGATTGCGCCAGCGGCGCGAGCGCCTGACTGATATGGACCGCGCCGATAATCACAAGGCGCGCCGTCGGCGCGTAGACATTCAGGAACAGCTTTTTGCCGTCGCTCTCGATCATCCCGCTCTTGCCCATGCGCAGATGCCTGTCGAGATCGTCGCGCAGCGGATCGGCCGCAATGTCGGTGGCCTTGATCAGGCGCTGATCGCCGCTCACCACATCGGTCACGATGATCACGGCGCGGCGGGCCGCACGTTCGGCGTTCAGTTCAGCCAGCGTATCCTGTTTCAAGAGTTGCCCACCTTCTCAACAAAGACCCGAATGGTGCCGCCGCAGGACAGCCCGACATTCCAGGCCGTCTCGTCGGCAACGCCGAACTCCAGCAGCTTCGGTTGACCGCTCGCGATCACATCCAGCGCCTCGGTGACCACGGCGCCTTCGACACAGCCGCCAGAGACGGAGCCGAGAAACGTGCCGTCGTCATTAATGACAAGGCTGGAGCCCGCGGGGCGCGGCGCGGAGCCCCAGGTCTCGACCACGGTGGCCAGCGCAACCCCGTGACCGGACTTCATCCAGGTCTCGGCGGCTTTCAGAATATCTTCGTCGCGGTTGAGCATGATGCGGTCCTCAAGCTGCTGAGCGGGTTTCGATGCGGCGTGGCGGCGGCTGGTCGGACGACAGCGCCGAAATCAGCCCTTCCATGGACTTCAAGTTATGCACGGGACGGAATTCATCAACATGGGGCAGCATCATTTTGATGCCCTGCGCCTTGGCCTCGAAGCCATCGAAGCGTAGCAGCGGGTTGAGCCAGATCAGGCGGCGGCAGGACCGATGCAGCCGGTCCATCTCGAATTCCAGCCGAGAATCCGCTTCCCGCTCCAGCCCGTCCGAAATCAGCAGAACGATGGCGCCCTGCCCCAGCACCCGGCGGCCCCAAAGATTGTTGAAGTTGTGCAGCGAGGTCGCAATCCGCGTGCCTCCCGCCCAATCCTCGACGCTGCTCGAGCACGCTGCCAGTGCCTCGTCCGGATCTCGCGCGCGCAAGGCCCGCGTCACGTTGGTCAGCCGCGTGCCGAACAGGAACACCGAGACGCGCTTGCGCGCATCGGTGATCGCGTGAAGGAATTGCAGGAACAGCCGGGTGTAATCCGTCATCGAGCCGGAAATATCGAGCAGCGCCACAATCGGCGCCGGCTTGTCGATCCGTCCGAGCTTGTGGAATTTCACGATCTCGCCGCCGGTGCGAAGACTTCCGCGCAGGGTGCGCCGCAGATCAAGCCGCGTGCCGCGCGCATCCGGCTTGAAGCGGCGCGTGCGCAACTCGGCTTGCGGCAGCTTCATGTTGGCGATGGCGCGAGTCACCTCGGCGATCTCGGCGGCGCTCATCTGCGCAAAGTCCTTGCGTTGAAGCACCTCGCGGTCGGACACCGAAAGCTGGACGTCCTTTTCCTCGATCTCGGGGCCTTCGATATTCCGGCTCTGCGAAAACGCTTCCTGCACGCGGCGCGACGCGGGCGGCGGCGGCTTTTGCGCCTCGGGCGGCAGCGGCACCGAGTCGAGCATGCTCTCCATGCCTTCGGCGCGGCGGAAGAACAGATCGAAGGCCTGCGCAAAAATCAGCGCATGTTCGTGGCGTTTCACAAAGATGGATTCGAGGGTCGTAAACAGATCGGCGCGGTTGCCGATGTCGATCAGCCGCATCGCCTTCAAGGCATCGATCACCGCGCCCGGCCCGATGGGCAATCCGGCCACGCGCAATGCGCGGGCAAAGCCAATGACATTGTCCGCGATCAATCCGGCCGCTGGCGTTTCGATGTCATTGGTCATGATAATTCCCGGATCGGGTTCAGGCCGCCGGATCCTTGACGGCTTCCTTAATCACCTTGTCGAGCGTAGGCCCCTGCATGCGTCCGATGTCGTCTTGATACTTCAATAGCGCGCCCAGCGTATCGCCCACCACCTGCGGCGTCAGCGAGCGCGCATCGAGTTCGGTCAGCGCGGTGGCCCAGTCGATGGTCTCGGCAACGCCCGGCACTTTGAACAGATCCTGCTCGCGCAACGCCTGCACGAACCCCACCACCTGCTGCGACAGTTTCACGCCGATATTCGGCACACGCGACTTGACGATGGCAAGCTCGCGCTCGGCAGACGGATAATCGACCCAGTGATAGAGACATCGGCGCTTGAGCGCGTCATGAATTTCGCGGGTGCGGTTCGAGGTGACGATCACGATGGGCGGCTGCGGTGCTTTCACCGTGCCAAACTCAGGGATCGTCACCTGAAAGTCGCTGAGGATTTCCAGAAGGTATGCTTCGAAGGCTTCATCGGCGCGGTCGAGTTCGTCGATCAGCAGCACCGGCGGCCCGGCGACATCCGGCTCCAGTGCCTGCAGCAGCGGACGCTTGATCAGGTATTTTTCCGCGAACACGTCGGCGGACAATTGCTCGCGGTCGGTTTCGCCGCTGGCCTCCGCCAGACGGATGGCGATCATCTGCGCCGCGCTGTTCCACTCGTAGACGGCGGACGCGACGTCGAGGCCCTCATAGCATTGCAGGCGGATCAGATTGCGCCCGAGAGCCGCGCTGAGCACCTTGGCGATCTCGGTCTTGCCGACACCCGCCTCGCCTTCGAGAAACAGCGGACGGCCCATGCGCAGCGACAGGTAAACCACCGTCGCCAGCGAGCGCTCCGCGAGATAGCCACGGCTGGTGAGCAGATCGAGCGTTGCATCGACGGACGCCGGAATCTTGCTCATGAAGGACTAAACTCCAGTTATGCTACTTCGCCGTGGCGGCTTCCACGGCGCGGCGTGCCAGCACGCCGATCAGATGCGCACGATACTCCGCGCTGCCGTGAATGTCGCTATTGAGACCGTCGGCGGAGATCGTCAGCCCGTCGAGCGATTTGGCCGAGAACCGCTTCTTGAGCGCCTCCTCGAATGCGGACGCACGGAACACGCCATCGCCGCCTGCACCGGTCACCGCAACGCCGACATCCGACGGACGCCGCGCGACAAACACGCCGACCAGCGCATAGCGCGAAGCCTGATTGCGGAATTTCTGATACGCAGCCTTCTTCGGCAACGGGAACATGATGCGCGTAATGATCTCGTCAGGCTCCAGCGCCGTGGTGAACAGGCCCTGGAAGAATTCTTCCGGCTTGAGCTTGCGCTTGTTGGTCACGATGGTCGCGCCGAGCGCCATCACCGCCGCCGGATAATCCGCTGTCGGATCGTTATTGGCGAGCGAGCCGCCGATGGTGCCCTTGTGGCGCACGGCAGGATCGCCGATCATCCCTGCGAGTTCTGCAAGCGCCGGGATCGCTTCGCCCACGACGGCGGAGTTCGCTACTTCAAAGTGCGTCGCGGTCGCGCCGATCACAAGGCTGCGCCCCTTCATCTCGATGGTGTTAAGGCCTTCGATATGGCTGAGATCGACCAGATGCGGCGGGCTGGCAAGCCGCTGCTTCATCACCGGCACCAGCGTATGACCGCCCGCGATCAGTTTTGCGTCTTCGTTCTTGACGAGAAGATTGGCGGCCTGCCGCACAGTCCCCGGACGATGATATTTGAAATCGTACATGAGAAGTCCTTCGGGAACGCCTGATTACGCGAGATCGGATTTGGCCATCGCCTTGGCGCCAGCCGC